>ENA-OFCE01000294-OFCE01000294.1-metagenomes-genome-assembly--contig:-NODE-294-length-33862-cov-26.975952_pt1 | contig 33862 bp, 30 predicted proteins | sample MGYA00153388_OFCE01 | MGnify analysis MGYA00153388 | reverse complement strand
TGGCGATCGCCAAAGCTCGATCGGCTGGCACAATCAACATCACGTCATCGCCACCAATAGTTAAAATCTCAAAAGGATGAATCCAGACTTCTTTTTTGCTCCTTCTGCCAGACTGGGAATCAGGCTTGTACTGGTGAGGTTTGAGATGTTTATTTAGAGCAATATACACAGACTTCTCAGTTGCCTCAAAAATATCGCGACTAAAACGCCGATATTCTTCTGGGTTTTTAATTTCTTTCTGAATGTAACCTCCCATATTGTTACCATCAGCGTAGATATAAGCGACAAAACCTTTCACCAAGCTAGCATCACTAATTTCTCTCACCGATCGCGCTTCCTGGACATCTGATGAACTAATTTTGCCGTAATAGTCGTTATAGTTTTGATGGGTTTCGCGCCGCAAAAATCCCTCAAACTTATTCACCCAACTTTCAACTGCTCCCGGTTCCAAGTTTTCTGGGGTTGCAAAATCCCACTCCAGCCCCGAATCTACCCACCAAGTTGGCAATCTACCGGATGACGGTATTTCTTTTTTAGCAATTTGTCCGATTAATCGCTTGCGAGCTAAAGCTTCAGAAAACCAAGGATCTCCCGGAAGCCCTTTATTTTGATTATTAGAATCGCTTTTAGCTTGGAAAACAGCCGATCGCCGATCGCTCTCATCTCTCCTTAAATAAGGATGCGTTTCAAACATCGGCGGATATCGGCGACTGAGGCGATCGTGCTCTAGCAAATTATTTCCATTCCGTCGCTGATTGAATAAACCTGCTAGCTTTCCAGCCAATTCATTAAATGTCTTGCGTTGTTTAAAAGCTTCCTCTGAAGATGTATCCAGTTGTCCAAAGTAAGCTTCGAGCAATGGGTGATCTGGATTTTCGAGATACTTTTCTTGCCAAAATGTGCGATCGTTAATTTCATCTGGCAATAGCCCAAACAGAATTTCCAGCGCTTTAAATTTAGCTCCAACTGCACAGGAATTAGCAGTTAACGTCTCGTGTGTGTATCGTTTTTCAATAGCGTCAGCCAAATCGTCTGCAACAACTGCCGGACAAAATGCTAAAATATTCCCGCCTGTCGAATAGATAATTAACTCGGAAATCAGCGCTTTTGAAAGTTCAGGAAAATTTTCTGGTTTATCTAGCCATTTCGATCTAACTTGCTCACAGTAATCTTTAGCTTTTTGGCACTGAGGATAACTTGTGTCGTTTTCGCAACTAAAAAAAGCAGGCAAATCGACTAAATTAATTCTGTCTAGCAAAGCTGACGCGCCGCGAATATCTGGTAGTTTTGCCGCTTCAAAAACATATTGCTTGATTTTAGTTGCGCCGCCGTAGACTAACCCGATTTTAGTTTCTTGATTCCATAATTCAGGATATTTACTCTTTAATTCATCAAGAGTTGCTGGAAAGTAATCTTTGTCAATAGCTTGTAGTTGCTGAACCCGATCGACAATTTGCTTCACTTCTGCGGGCACTTCCTCCCCAGCATTCAAAGCCCGTCGCATTTCCCACAACACATTTATATCAAATTGAGGTTCGCGCCCCTCACCCCAAGCCAGACACCAAGCAATACCAGTCGCGATCGAACTTGCAGAATTTTGCATATACAAATCATACCCACTACGGTTGAATAAGCCATATATAACCTTGGTAACTGATGATTATTCGGCGTGCAATTGAAATCGCCGCCAGTAACTTTCCCAAGGCTGCATTGATTTTTGCCAAAGACGATAATTAAAATTTTAATAAATTATATCAGAGTCTGTAAATTTTGCAACATTTATAGTTTACGTAGTTCTGCATCTACCCAAGATGACAACAAATAAGGTAAAGTAAACGGCACAAGAGTTTGGAACTCTCAAACTCCCGCAATTCGGCAAACCAAGCCCCTAAGCCAGCAAAACTGGCTAGTAGAGGCGACATTAACCCCTAACCAGCAACAAAAATGCAAACCTACTACTACGTTTTAGCCAGCCAACGCTTTTTGGTAGAAGAAGAAGCTCTTGATGAAGTATTTAAAGAAAGAATCCGCAACTACAACGAACAAGAAAAACAGATTGACTTCTGGTTAGTCAAACAGCCAGCTTTCCTGGAAGCACCAACAATGGCAAAAGTTAAAGCAAAATGCCCTCAGCCAGCCGCCGCGATTATTTCTACCGATCCTGTGTTCATTACTTGGTTGAAACTGCGATTAGAATATGTACTGACAGGTGAATTTCAAGCACCATCAGCAACTATTCCCGATGCCCTCGCATCACTACAGCCAGCATGAACAAAATAGCAAAATTTACGACAAAACAACTAGCGAAAAATAGGGGTAAATTGTACAAAAGTTTTGTCTCTCTTCCCCTATTTTCTGCTACCTCGATCGCCCTTTTGGCCTTGACAATTTTATCTACCTCTGTTAAGGCTGAGTCGAGCTGCGAACCGCCACAGTCGGACGAATATCTACTGTTGATTGTCACCAAAACGCCAGAAGAGCAAGAAAGAGCAAAACGCTCTTTCCCTGGAAATACTGACAATACAGTTTGCCGATATATCAATGATACTGTAACGCGAGTTGGTGGCTTTCGTGACTCGCAAATTGCCAGCGATTGGGTTAAATATGTTCATGATGTTGTCGGATTACCAGCTTACGTAGTGCGATCGCCCGCAGCGTCATTACCCCAAAATTTGCCAGTCTACGATCCTCAGCCATCCACCTCTGCCATACCAGCCCCCGATCGCCCAAAGGAGAGTTTCACCTTTAATCCGCAACCTCTGGGCCCTGGTTATGCAGTGTTGGTAGATTACTTCAATCAACCCGAATTAGTCGCCCAAGTCAAGCAAGTATTAGGCACGCAAGTCGGCTTAGCTTCCTACGGCCAACGTCCGTTTTTATTCATCGCTTATACAACGGATCAAAATGCTGCTACTACTGCGGTAAAAACACTCAGCGATCGAGGTTTTTGGCCGATGTTAGTAGACAGCCGCCGAGTTACCCTAATTACTCCTGCTGTTCGGTAAAATATAAGAAGGAAGGCACTACACGGATGATAACACGGATACACGAATGAATTATCTAGTATCCATTATTCTTGAAGAATAATAGCATTGTAGGGTGCGTCAGATGAGTTTCTTAAACGATTATTGAGGGTTTAAATATCTGACGCACCTTACTAATTGTGACAGTTGCCTAACTCCTGACTAAATTTAATTAACAATTATTGTTGTTTAGGCTGTGGCTGAATGGTTCCTAGCTGACTTTCTGCCCGCTTTTTTGCTTCCATTGCTGCTCCGTAATCCGGCTTGTAGCGAATTGCTTTGTCATAGGAGGCGATCGCATCTTGGTATCTTTTTATGGCTACAAGTGCATTACCGCGACTGTACCACGCTTCGGAGTAATCTGGCTTGACATAAACTGCTTCGTTATAAGAGGCGATCGCCTCTTCATACCGCTGCAAATTATATTGTGCATTGCCTCTATTGTACCAGGCTTGAGATTCTTTTGGATTCAAGTCAAGGGCTTTGTTATAACACTCAATTGCTTGTTCGTACTTGCGCAATTCGTGGTAAGACCAACCTAAATTGTACCATGCTTGATAATAATCAGGTTTTAATTTGACTGCTTTTTCGTAAGCTGCTGCCGCTTCTTCATGTCGGCGCATTTTCAGCAAAGCGATGCCTTTACTGTACCACGCTTGATAAAAGTTGGGCTGGAACCGCACAGCTTTTTCGTAGGCTTCAAAAGCCTCTTGGTTTTTGTTTGATTCTAGGAAAACATTGCCTAAGTCATACCAAACTTCAGAATTATCAAATTTAATTTCAACTGCTTTCTGATAAGATTCTACAGCTCGATCGTACTGTTTTAACTTTTGGTAAGCTTGTCCCCGATTGTACCAAGCACGGTACAAATTCGGCTGAAATTGGACGGCTTTTTCGTAGGAGGCGATCGCTTCTTCGTATCGCTGCGAATCTAACAGAGCATCGCCTCTACCTTCCCAAGCTTGGGGATAGTCTGGCTGGATTTTCAAAGCATTTTCAAAAGAGGCGATCGCCTCTTGAGACTGTTGCAACTTATCCAAAGCATAACCGCGCCCCGTCCAAGCTTCTAAATATTCAGGCTTTAATTCTATTGCTCGATCGTAAGCCGCCTGTGATTCTTGGTATTTTTTCAATTCATATAAAGTTTTAGCTTTTTCTTGCCAAACTTCCGCGTAGTCTGATCTCAGACTAATTGCTTTTTCGTAAGCTGCTAGAGCTTCTTCAAATCTGCTTAAATTGTAAAGAGTATTGCCTCGATTATATAGATCCGTTGCATTAGCCGAATTTAGAGTATTGACAGCATAAATTGATGCTAGAATAGTGATGCCAATCAAACTGGCGATCGCCAAAACTTTTAAATATATATTTTTTCGCGGTTTAGGCGACTTTTTTACAGCAACAACCGCAGGCAATACCGGAATAGTACCGCTGAAAGAATTTTTTAGTTCTTTAATAGCTTGCAGCGCTTCGCCTGCACTAGCATAACGTTGCCTAAAATCGTACTTTACCATCTTATCTAAGATTTTCGCAAATTCAGGACTAACCGATGTTTTGTCCTGCCAAATAATCTCTTCTGTATCGGGATCTTTGGGTAATTGGTGGGGAGTTATGCCTGTGAGACATTGAATTGCGATCGCACCTGTGGCATAGATATCACTGCTAAGTTTTGGGTTGCCATGAGCTTGTTCGCTGGGCATATAACCGGGAGTACCGATGCTCACGCTCAAGCTATTCTTTGGCTAAGGATTAGTGATTTGAGTGGTGATTTCTTTAACTGCGCCGAAGTCAATTAAAACTAACTTGTTATCTCGATATCTGCGGAGAATGTTGCGGGGATTGACATCGCGATGAATCACATTTTGCTGGTGTACAAAATCTAAAATTTCGAGAAGTTCCTGCAATATACAAATGACTTTATCTTCCTGCATGACTCCCCCTGTTCCAGGAGAAGCGGGTGTAATTTCTTGACTTAAATCGTGGCCTTCTATGAATTCTTGAACGAGATAAAACTCTTGATTTTCTTCAAAGTAAGCAAAAAGTCGGGGAATGCGATCGTGATTTCCCAGCTTGTACAAAACCTGCGCTTCGGTATCGAACAAACGTCTAGCTACCTGTAGAGTTTCTGGATCTGTTGCTTGAGGTTTAAGTTGCTTGACAACGCAGAGATGATTTCCTGGTAGCTGACTATCTTCAGCTAAATAAGTTTGAGCAAATCCACCACCTCCCAAGTGACGGATAATGCTGTAGCGACTGCTGAGTGTGATTCCAAGCATGAGATTTACCTAATATTTCCTAGTCTGTGAAATACGCACCTTACTTTTATTTAACTGGTAGGGTGCGTTATCAACTTATTGAGAATTATCTTCCAACCAATCACTCAACTCTTCCAAGTTTGAAAAACCCCATAGGGCGTTTACTAGATTTTCTAATTGGTCACTCAATAACTGCTGAATGCGCCTTTCTATATCGGGGTTTAGTTGACCTAAAAGGCGATTCAGCGAAAGCATAATTAACTCTCTTTGTGCTTCTTGTCTGCCTTCTTGTCTGCCTTCTTGTCTGCCTTCTTGTCTGCCTTCTTGTCTGCCTAAAGCCACGGAACTCTGCTGATCTTGAGCAAAAAACTCTTGCTGTTGTAATATGTTCAATTCCTCCAGTGTCAAACTCACTTCATTGGCAATTTCAAAAGCTCTCTGAATTTGCGGTACTGTGGCCATTATTTGAGGTACTTCAGCCAAAGTGCCAGTAGTTTTGATAAAATAAATCCACTTATCGGTAAGACTTTCCAGTTGCTCCAATTCTTTCTTGAATTTTGGTAACTCTACAAATACTAACTCAATGTCATTTTGTATATAATCAGACAAGCGAGTCTTTTCTTTGAAGACAAAATGGGAAGTCACATCTTCATGTCCACTAAACATTTCAAAATCTGTGATAGTCAAGGCAATCACGGGTCGCAATTCCTTGTATAATTCTCCTCTTGTTAGTTGCAGTGCATAGGTTTTTGCTGCATTGTACAAAACTCGCTTGCCAAATGCCTGCACTTTCAAAACTTGCATTTCAATAATCACAAATGTGCCATTATTAAGTAGCGCTTTGACATCTAAGTAACTATTTTTAGCTCCAGCTATTTGAGGACCAAGATAAGGATCTAGGATTTCTAAGCTTTCAATGATGGATTCTCCTTCATAGAGTAAGGCATTTAAGAAACTAATCAAAATCTCTGTACTTTGGCTGGAGCCAAATATTTTCTTGAATGCAAAATCAATTTTGGGATTGATAAATTTCATGTTATTTTTCTCCTTAGACATTAGTAGGGTGCGCAGTGCGCACCTTACTTTGATTTTACTTTAAATGGCTTTCAAAATCTCGTCATCCACTGAAAAATCTATCTCGGCTTTGTCCCTTCCCAAAATTAGATAATCATTCTGAAATGAATCTTTCAAACCGGAAACTAGATCAAACTCTGGCTGCCAGTTCAGTTCGGTGACCGCTTTATTTACTGAAGCGAAAAAGTGCTGCAATCGCATCGGAAAAGCTTTCTTTTTGCCAAAGTCGAATTGTTTCGGATCGTAGTGTACAATCTTGATAGAATCGGGTGATTTGCCGGCAGCTTGAATGCAGGCGCGGGCTAAACCATCAAAGGTGACAAATCGATCGCCCGAAACGTTGTAAATTTGCCCGATCGCCCTTTCGTTGCCCACAACCGCGGCCATTGCCCTCGCCAAATCCTGACAATGCCCGAACTGTGTGAAGTGCAACCCGTTACCAGGAATCGGAATAGGTCGATCGCGCGCAATGCGATCGAAAAACCAAGCCTCCAAATCGTTATAATTTTGAGGCCCATAAATGTAAGTTGGGCGAATCGAAGTCCAAGGCAAACCGGACTCGGCCAAGTAAGTTTCGGTTTCGCATTTACCCAAATGGCGGCTTTTGGGATCGGTAGCGTCCCCTTCAATATGAGGCATTTGATCCGACTTCAAATAAACCCCCGCAGAGCTCATGTAAACAAAGTGTTGCACCCGCCCTTTAAATATTTCAGCTAAAGGCTTTGTATCGCTCAGTTCGCGACCGTTGTTGTCAAAAACGATATCAAACTCAAGAGCCGATAACTTGTCTTTAAGTTGTTCGACATTTGTGCGATCGCCCAAAATCTGTTTCACCCCCGAAACCGGCACCGGCTTATTGCCCCGGTTAAACAACACCACTTCATGCCCTTGTGCTGCTAAAATCTTAGTAAGATAAACCCCGATAAACCGAGTACCGCCCATCATTAAAATTCGCATTAATTTCGATGCTCCTTACAGTTAGTCTAAATATATTACAATAAAGTTATGCCCAAGCTTTACTCAAATAGAAGTTATATCAATTCCGATTACATCGAAATCAGGATTACCCGAAATCAGGACACGGCAGTGCCGTGTCCCTACAATTAATCTGGCGTAGGAAACGGCACTGCCGTGTCCTCTATATCATTCCGGCGCTTCGACTACACTCTGTTACCGTCGCTTAAAATAAACATACTTTCAATTCGCCTAAAATATCCCTATGCAAGTTCCCAGGCTGCATCCAGAAACAATCGAAGAAGTCAAACAAAGAGCCGACATAGTAGATGTTATTTCCGGCCGCGTCGTCTTGCGAAAACGCGGCAAAGAATTCGTCGGATTGTGTCCCTTTCACGACGAAAAATCTCCCAGCTTTACAGTCAGCCCAGCTAAACAAATGTACTATTGTTTCGGTTGTGGGGCCGGCGGAAATGCTTTTAAATTCCTCATGGAATTGGAGAAACGTCCTTTTAGCGAAGTAGTATTAGAATTAGCTAAAAATTATCAAGTCCCAGTCAAAACTGTCGAACCAGAGCAGCGACAAGAATTGCAGCGACAAATTTCTCTGCGGGAACAACTGTATGAAATCTCAGCACTAACAGCCAAGTTTTACGAACACGCTTTGCGGCAAACCCAAGGAGAAGAACCCTTAGCATATCTCAAATCAGAACGCAAACTCAGCGAAGAAACTATCCAACAATTTCAACTAGGTTATGCACCCCAAGGTTGGGAAGCACTCTATAGTTATTTAGTAGAACAAAAAAACTATCCGGCGCAGTTAGTAGAACAAGCAGGATTAATTGTACCGCGCAAATCAGGAGGAAGCGGCTATTACGATCGCTTCCGCAATCGCATTATGATTCCGATTCGCGATACCCAAGGCAGAGTCATCGGTTTCGGCGGCAGAGCTCTCGGCGACGAACAACCGAAATACCTCAATTCTCCCGAAACAGAACTATTCGATAAAGGTAAGACTTTATATGGCTTAGATACGGCCAAAATAGCGATCGGTAAAGCCGATCGCGCAGTCGTTGTAGAGGGGTACTTTGATGCGATCGCACTTCAAGCAGTCGGCATCTCCAACGCCGTTGCTTCCCTCGGCACAGCCCTAAGCTTAAACCAGGTGCGACAGTTATTGCGCTACACTGACTCCAAACAAGTTATCCTCAACTTCGACGCAGACAAAGCAGGCACTAAAGCAGCAGAAAGAGCGATCGGAGAAATAGAGAAACTCGCTTATCAAGGAGAAGTACAACTGCGAGTGCTCAACATTCCCGATGGCAAAGATGCCGACGAATACCTCAAAACATACTCCCCAGAACAATATCGAGAATTGCTCGAAAATGCTCCTTTATGGATAGACTGGCAACTGCAACAAATGCTCGTCAATCAAGACTTGAAGCAAGCCGATACTTCCCAGCAAGTTACGAAAAAAATCATTAAATTATTAACCAATATCACTGACGACAATCAACTAGCACATTACCTGCAAAAGTGTGCTGAAATCCTCAGCAAAGGAGATTTCAGACTCACCAAAATGCTAGTCGAAAATTTACTAAATCAAGTAGTCAGCGATTGGGCTAAGCGGCAGAGTCAAGACGAATCTTTGACAATGCCTCTGTTAATTAGAAACAAGCTGAAGCCCAGCAAACAACAAAAAAAACAGCGTGCAAGTGGTGAAAGCAAAAGCTCACCACAAGGCTTGTCTGCCGTAGCCCGCAGTCTTTTAGAAGAGGCAGAAGCGCAATTATTGCAAATTTATTTGCACTGTCCCGAATACCGCCAAGATGTCAGAGAAGCAATAGAAGCTAGAGACGTGCAGTTTAGTCTTTCTCACCACAGATTTTTGTGGCATCTAATTTTGAATGCAGAAATATTCCACCAAATGTCTTTACAAGTAGCGCCTTCTGAGTTAGTATTGAAATTACAAGATAGCTTCATTGAATATCCCAATCAACTCAAGCAGATATCCCATTTATTTCACTTAAATGAGTTTTCCGAAAGAAACGTCCATCGCGCACCTTTAGTAATTCGATCGGCGATCGCCTGTATCGAGCAAATAATTAGCATGAAGCGGCGTAGAATTGCACTGAGTATGTGGGAAAAAGCTAAAGCAGCTAGCATTGTTGAAGTAGCTATAGAATATCACCAACTATTCTGTGCGGAACAAGAATGGCTTAAGGAATTAGATCGGCTGCGTCAAGTTAATTTTAACGATTTAACGTCCGTGCCTTGGGGTTAAAGACTAAAGTCCTTACTACGAACTTGGTTGGTAGTGAGGACTTTAGTCCTTTCTATGATTAGCCTTTTAATAATCGCAAAACAGAGTTTCGCGAGTATCTCTACCTGTCACGGAATTAGTACCTTTTGCCACTAGACAAAGTTTTTTGATCATGTCATCTCGCAACAGTGTTTCTGTAAAATCAGCACCGTCAATCACAGCTCCTTCAAATCTGGTATTGTAAGCAAAAGCACCCTCAAGGATCGCATTAGTTAAATTTGCTTTCATCATGCGAGCTAAATCCAAAGTAGCGCCACTGAAGTTAGCACCTTCTAAATTCGCCTCTTCCAGATTGGCCGCAAAAAAGCTAACGCCTCGCAAATCTGCATTGGTAAAATTGCTGTTGCGAAGATTGGCTTTATTAAAACTGTCGTCAGTCAGAACTTTCCCAGTAAAATCAGCGCCAACTAGAATTTCTTTGTCGTGATCGAGGGCGAAAGCAGGTGCGGGATTAATCCCGATCGCCCCAGCGGCAATTACTGCTAAAATAACAAAACTCAGCAAAAAACTATAAATATATTGGCGAATTCCAGAATTCATAGAAATTAAAGCTAATGGGCAGCCACGACAGTTCAGAGTTGAATTCTACCAGAAAGCGCGATCGCCCGATCGCTTCGCTAACGCGATCGGGCGAAAAGCCCTCGAAAAGCATTGCCACCGCTGATGCCAATTCCCCCCAACCCCCAAACTCTCGGGCTTTGGGAACATTAGGAGAAAACTTAGTCGCCGAGTGGTTACAGCAGCAAGGTTGGGAAATCCTGCACCGCCAGTGGCATTGTCGCTGGGGAGAGATTGACATCATCGCACTCGGAATAGATGAAGAAAGCGACATCAACAGAAGTAACGAAAATTCCCCATTCCCCATTCCCCATTCCCCGTTCCCTATTCCCCAATCCTCAACATTAGCATTTGTCGAGGTAAAAACTCGCAGCCGGGGAAATTGGGACGCTGGTGGAATGCTGGCTGTTAGTGCTACGAAACAAGCCAAACTTTGGCAGACAGCCGAAATATTTTTAAGCAATCGTCCGGATTTAGCAAATAACTTTTGTCGCTTTGATGTCGCTCTAGTCAGGTGCGAGCTTTTAACAAAAAGCGATCGGCAAATATTACCACCATTAACAACAGCGAGCTCTCAATCCGCAGCCGGAAACTACCTGCTCACCCTGCAAGAATACATTCGATCGGCTTTCAGCAATTAAAAATATTTAATTAAAAAAATCTCGGGGGAAAGTCATCCGAAAGCAGCAATTTTCAAGTAGAATAAAAGCTATTCCCTTGGAATACTCGGATACCTTCTCCTTTTGAGTCTCTGCTATAAAAGTTAGTTTATCTGCGTAGCAATCTAGGCGAGAGTTTCCGGGCAATATCCCAGACCCTTGACAAATTGTTGGCGAAACGCTTCAATTTCCTTACGGTCAGGGCTGCCGTGACAAACCACGGCCACCTGGTAGCGGCGCATTACGCTCAGCGGCGACTGTCCCGTTTCCAAACTCCAAAGTGCCATTTGCAAGCGAATTTCAGGATCGTAAGGAATCCCGAGTTCGTTCATAAAAGCTCGAAAATCCCCGTGCATTTCTGGAGTTAAATATTGGCTCATTTTCACCTTCACGACCCAGCCGTCAATTTGGTGAATAACAGTGATAAATTGCAAGGGAAGATGATGAGCCGCGCGTAGGTAATCCACGACTCTCAGAGTAAGGCTAGTATTGGCGATGTAGTAGAGGTATTCCATAACAATCCTTATGAGCAAAGCTGATGCTATACCTCTATAGTCGCGGGCTATACCCGCTAACACAAGGGGAAAAGCACCCGACTTGGGATGGGGGTTTTTACCCAATTTGTTACCCAGTTGACAGATCGATCGTACAGGAATTCACTCAATGACAGAAATTGACTGGTCTTTGGACGGTTACGACTACGAACTTTCCCCCGAGTACATTGCCCAAAATCCCGCAGTGCCGAGGGATAGTTCTCGCTTGCTAGTTGTAGATTCTCCCAACAGCCACCAACACCGGATTTTCCGGGACTTACCAGATTTGCTCGAGCCCGGAGACTTGCTGATCCTAAACAACACCCGCGTCCTCCCAGCGAGGCTTTTCGGACACAAACCCAACGGCCCGGCTGTGGAAATCTTGTTGATGGAAGAAAAGCAGCACAACTGCTGGCTGGCTTTAGTTAAGCCGGGGAAACGCTTAAAGTTGGGAGCAAAAATTGAGTTTGACCCGATCGCCCCAGAGTGCCCCGAGGAGGAAGCAGCAGGCCCTTGCTGTTGCGTTCCCGAGGTCCAGATGCCCGATCGTCATCGATTGACTGCCACAGTTATCGCCAGGGATGACGCCACAGGAGGGCGGCTGTTGGAGTTTGACCTGCCGACAGAAACCTCTCTCATACCGTTTTTGGACGAATACGGTCACGTACCCTTGCCACCCTACATCGACAAGTCCCAAGCTTCGCCAGAACAGTATCAAACTGTTTATGCCGAAAAGCTTGGGGCGGTGGCGGCCCCGACAGCAGGTTTGCATTTCACCGAAGAATTATTTACCCGTTTGGAGCAGCGGGGCATCGAAAAAGCTTTTGTCACCCTACACGTGGGAGTAGGGACGTTTCGTCCGGTGGAAGTGGCAGACGTGACGACGCACCAAATGCACCACGAATGGGTGGAAGTACCTCTGGCGACAGTAGAGAAAATTCGCGAAACTCAAGCCAGAGGCGGGCGGATTATTGCCGTGGGTACAACAGCAGTGCGAGCTTTAGAGGGAGCCGCAGCCGCCAGCGAGGATTTTTCCTTGCAGCCTTTTTGCGGCCCGACAAATTTGTTTATTTATCCGGGCTACAAGTGGCGGGTTGTAGAGGGGATGATTACCAATTTTCACTTGCCCCGCTCTACTTTGATGATGATGTTAAGCGCCATAATTGGAAGGTCTCGACTGTTGGATTTGTACCTAATAGCGATCGAGCATCAGTACCGCTTTTATTCCTTTGGCGATGCCATGCTGATTTTACCAGCCGCAAAAATCGATTGACCGATCGGGCATCGGGTTCGCCCAATGCCCAGTATTCGGTTTCTATTCTTCCTCCTCTTCTTCATTGCCGGGATACACGAAACTGTTGGAACGCCCAGTCAGAACAGATTTGCCCAGAGACAGAGCTTTCTGAGCTGCCACTACAGCTTTGCGCTTCCATGTGGCCTTACGCATATTCTTCTTGGATTTGGAGGTTTTCTTCTTAGGAACTGCCATGACGCTAAATACTTTCGGATTGTATAGACAAACAAATATTCTAGCCGATTTTGCCGGCAATCCTTAAGGAGAAAAACCGCAACAACTATTCGGGCTGCAATATCAAGTAGTAGGGTGCAAAGCGCGACGGCTACGCCTACGAGCTTCTCGAACCACAGACAAAATCCCCGATTCTGACGCACCCGCAGCAGCTAAAGTTCATGAAAGTGGTAGATCACGACGCCAGTTACTGAATCGTTCTCGATACTGACATAACCCGTTTTCAGCATTGCTGTGAAAGCCTCTTCCACTTCGGCAAAAGTAGCGCCAGTTGCCATCACCCCTTGGGTGACAGACAATCTGCCGTTCTTGGTATAAGCGGCCCTCAGGAGTTTAACCCCTAACTGGTCGGGAGTTGGCTTCGGGTATGTCGAGGCGATCGCCCCGCTGACGGGATATAGCGCTATACCTTCAGGAGATACGCCGAGTTTGCCCCTGAGACTGGCATTGTGTTCGTCCACCATGTTCGTCAGCAGCAGCAAATCAAACAATTGCCCGAACCCAAACAACCCAAAGGTACACAGCCACAGCAAACCCGTGACAATCTTGCCGTTGTAGAGACGGTGGAGTCCGAATGGGCCGAACAAACAAGCTGCCCATAAAAGGTAACTAACACCTAAATTGCTCATTTTATGCCCGTCCTGCCTGGTTATTCTAACGATTGGAGTCCCTCCATACATTTTGTACTTTCTATTTGGTGTTTGAACAGTTTGACACCAGCAGATATTTGTGCATTGTCTTAAGGCATGGGGCAGTGGGCAGTGGGCAGTCAACAGTCAACTGACAACTGACAACTGCCCCAGTGAGTAATTCTGCGTAGCAATTCTTAATGCCAGCAACATATTTCCGGGGGCGAGAGCTTGGTAAACTGGAGGACGTGGAAATAACAGCAAATTTAACCTGGATTCCACAGGAAGCGCCAAAATGCGCGGGCGCCGGCATACAGGAGCGATCGAACTCGCCCCGAGTATCCGACACCTGAAACCAGCAAGTAGTTATAAGCAGAAATCCAATAAACATATGGTAGATTCCCTCAAAAAACCCACTTTTGCAGAACAGCAGCAGGAAGCGAAAACTCCAGCCAAAGAAACTATTCTCACGCCGAGATTTTACACAACAGACTTTGACGAGATGGCCAAAATGGACATCTCGATAAATGAAGCCGAACTCGAAGCAATTATCAAAGAGTTCCGCGTTGACTACAACAAAAACCACTTCGTGCGGGATGCCGAGTTCGAGGAATCTTGGGAACACATCGACGGCGAAAAACGCAAGTTGTTCATTGAATTCCTGGAACGCTCTTGCACCGCTGAGTTTTCTGGCTTCTTGCTTTACAAAGAATTGGGACGCAGGCTCAAAGGAAAAAATCCCATCCTAGCCGAAGGTTTCAACCTGATGTCTCGCGACGAAGCCCGCCACGCCGGATTTCTGAACAAAGCACTGTCGGACTTTGGTTTGTCTCTGGATTTAGGTTTCTTGACAAAGAGCCGCAGTTACACATTCTTTAAGCCGAAGTTTATTTTCTACGCCACTTACCTGTCCGAAAAGATCGGTTATTGGCGCTACATCACCATTTATCAGCACTTAAAAGAGCATCCTGAAGATCAGATTTATCCGATTTTCCGATTCTTTGAAAATTGGTGTCAAGACGAAAACCGCCACGGAGACTTCTTCGATGCGGTGATGAGAGCTCAACCTCAGATGTTGAACGATTGGCGCGCTAAGCTTTGGTGTCGCTTCTTCTTGCTGTCAGTATTCGCCACAATGTATCTCAATGATATCCAGCGTGGGGGTTTTTATCGATCGCTCGGAATCGATGCTCGCGAATACGACATCGAAGTGATCAAAAAAACCAACGAAACAGCGGGCCGCGTATTCCCCGTCATGCTCGACGTAAGCAATCCAAAGTTTTATGAACGATTGGATGTTTGTCTCAAAAACAATCAGCAATTGACCGCAATTGTAGCTTCTGAAACTCCGAAAGTCTTGCAATTGTTCCAAAAATTGCCTCTGTATGTGTCTAACGCCTGGCAGTTGTTGAAACTGTACTTCATGAAGACTATCGAGTCACCTTCTGTTGAAGGTGCAGTCCGTTAATCTTTGATTTTTCATCCTCTGTTATGGCGGTTCTGCGGTAAGCGGAGCCGCTTTTTTTGGTATGATGTTAGATTAGTTTTCAGGGAGCACGCGTGCGATCGAGTTTCAAATTCAATTGAGCGAAATTTATGAAGGAGTTAATTGTGAGATGAAGGGTGAGTAATATGACATCAGGAAGACGCAACTCTTTTGCAGACTACAAAGCAGATGGACACAACTGGATAACTTTGATGACAGGAGAATACTATCCAGATATATTACAAGAGGCTTGCCAACTTTATGAACCAGTTTTAGTAATGTTTGGGCAATTACTCAGGACTTCTGAATCATCAGTACGTCTATTTATACAAATTTCAGAGGTTCCTAGCACATGGATGCGAGTTCAACTTCTCAGGGTATTTCGCAAGTATGTTAGCCCTGAGATTCCAGTTGAAATGCTCAGAAGGAAAAAAAAGACAACGGATATTTGCAATCAGTTTGGATCTCGTTTTAGGTCTATTCAAGAAGTTCAAGCTGCATACATGACTCGTCCAATTCCCGACGAGGCAATGTCCGCTTTGTTGTGGGAATACAAAAGTCGTGGCAACAAAGGATACGACCTAACTGAAAGGTTTTTTTCCTTATTCCGCTTACACTTTTCATACTTGGCAATCCGAGGGCCAGAGCGAGCCGGAAAAGATATTATGATGGGAAATGTGTTCCCAAATTATCCCAATCCAAAACGCCCAGTTGATTTTGCGATTTACGATATTAATGAAAATGAATTGCTGGCAATAGGATTAGCACGATATGATTCCGATAGAGGTGGTGCACAAGAAGACGATCGAACAGGCGGTTATCGTAGCTGTGCTGATGAAATCCTCAGTTACACACAAAATCACAACTTAAGAACTAAGGTAATCTTTTTGAATGATGGGCCTGGTCTTTTACTCGGTTCAATGTGGGATGACTACGCAGATATTGAAAAGAGTTGGCCAGATCAGATTATGGTATTGACACTGCGTATGGTTCCAGACCGAATTACAGTGGAATGGCTGCGTTCTTAAAAATAGGAGTGAGAATGGCTACTGGTATTTCAAAAAAACAATCGAAAGATCAAGCTACATCCAATCTTAATGAAAGTAAATTAAACAATAGCTTGGATGCGTGTTTTTTATATCCTGGAAAACAGCCCACCAGTGAAGTTTTAGGCACTAACAAAGCTAAATGTGTACAACTGTGGCTTGGGAATGAACAGCCAAAGACGATGGATGAAAACCGTCTTTATTATGGTGATAACTTGCCAATTTTAGCAAGTTTACTTCAGGATAATTCTGTTCAAGGTAAAGTAAAATTAATTTACATAGATCCGCCTTTTGCAACTAAAAGTATATTTCAATCGCGATCTCAGACTGATGCTTATTCTGACTTATTAGCAGGTAATAGCTATATTGAATTTATTCGTCAGAGGTTGATAGTATTGAGAGAGTTATTAGCTGATGATGGTTCAATATATGTCCATCTTGATGAGAAAATGGCATTTTATATCAAGGTGATTATGGATGAAATTTTTGGTCAACGCAATTTCAAAAATTGGATTACTCGCAAAAAATGTAATCCAAAGAACTACACAAAAAAAACTTACGGAAATGTTTCGGATTATATCCTATTTTATAGTAAATCAGATAATTATGTCTGGAATCGTCCGGTTGAAGAATGGACTGATAAACGCGCTAACAAAGAATATGAATACATTGAAAAGGAAACTGGGAGGCGATATAAAAAGGTTCCTATTCATGCACCAGGAGTACGAAATGGCGAAACTGGAAAGTCTTGGAGAGGGATGAATCCGCCACCGGGAAAACATTGGCAGTTTGCACCTCAAACACTAGACGAGATGGATGCTAGAGGGGAAATATATTGGTCTGCAACTGGAAATCCCCGTCGTAAGATATATTTGGATAGCAGTAGCGGGATTCCCGTACAAGATATTTGGCTTGAGTTTCGCGATGCTCACAATCAGAATATTGAAATTACAGGTTATCCAACTGAGAAAAACCGCGATCTACTTAGTAGAATTATTCGAGCTTCATCAAATCCTGATGATTTAGTTCTCGATTGCTTCGCCGGTTCGGGTACGACTTTGAGTGTTGCTTCGGAGTTTGGGAGGAAGTGGATAGGAATTGATAATAGTTCGGAAGCGATCGCAACTACCTTACGCCGTTTTGCTAAGGGTTGTGAACGCATGGGCGCTTTTGTCAGCCAGCAAACATCCCTACACCAGAATACATCAAATGACGAGTCTCGCCAATTATCGCTTTTTAACTTAGATGAATCTAGATTTCAAACTGAGTCTCCCCTAGACAAAAGTAAAATCATTAACAACTTTGCTCTTTATGCAACTGATTCGTTGGCTGGGGAACTAGAAGATATTCTCAGACAATGGATAGAATGGCAGTAGGAGCATATAGTGGCTCGACTCAGTATTTTAAAATTAGCGATCGATCTCAAATCTACTATCTTTTCGGTGCAGTTCTATGAAACTCAAAAAAAAGCAATTAAACAAATCAACATTAGTTTTCCCCCTAGGAATGCTCGGTGTTTTCCTCGTCTCCTTAACTCTGCGCTTCTGGGAACTAGAGCGATTTAACACCTTAGTATTTGACGAGGTTTACTACGCTAAATTTGCCAATGATTATCTGACAAAAACTCCTTTTTTCAATGCTCACCCGCCTCTGAGTCAATACATAATTGCGATCGGCATTTGGATCGGTACTCACCTTCCCTTCGGCAAAACCGCCGTCAACAGTATGGCTGGCTCCCTGCTTTCCCCTTGGGATTACCGCTGGCTAAATGCTCTCACAGGCTCGTTTATTCCGATAGTTGTCGGAGCCCTAGCTTATCAGCTCATTCGGCGTCCCACCTTTGCTTTTCTAGCTGCTTTATTTGCCGCCTGCGACGGTCTATTTTTAGTTGAATCTCGCTACGCGCTGAACAACATTTATCTAGTTTTGTTTGGAATTTTAGGTCAATTATTTATTTTAAAATCCGTAGAAGCTGAAGGCAAAAAGCGCTGGCTTTGGCTGGTGCTAGCCGGGATAGGTTTTGGCGCATCTGCTGCTATCAAATGGAATGGATTGTGGTTTCTTTTCGGTACTTATCTGATTATACTGTGCGGTTGGGCAGTTAGTTTTATTCAGGGAAACCAAGGAGATGAAGAACAGAGCCGCCCGATAAATTTAGATATAATTCCTGCCGAAAGTCCGATACAAAAACTGACTCAACTCAGTTTTATAGAAGTATGGTCAAGTCTAGCTGTGATTCCTATCTTAGTTTACAGCATATCCTGGATTCCTCACCTGCATCTCAATCCAACTCCCAATTTTTGGCAGATGCAAACAGAAATTTTGACTTATCACCAACGCATTAAAAGCGGGCCTGATGTCCATCCTTACTGTGCTGCGTGGTACACTTGGCCCTTGATGCTTCGCCCGATCGTCTACTTCTACAAAACTGCTACCAACAATGGACAACCAGATCCGGTTTTGCCAGCTTTACCTGCGGGTGCAAATCAGGTAATTTTTGACGTTCATGCGATGGGAAATCCGGCTCTATGGTGGCTTTCAACCTTAGCTTTACTGCTAGTAATAGGAGTGTTAGCTCACCGGATTTGGGTATGGCTGCAAACGCGTAGGGAGGCTTCTGTTGATGCGATCGAACAACAGCGGCCGATTTTGTTTCCACCCACTGCTGAAATGTGGATGGCCTTATATTTAGTAGTTAATTGGGCTGCTAATTTACTACCTTGGGTGAAGGTAACTCGCTGCGTATTTTTGTACCATTATATGGGCTGTTCTGTGTATGCAACCTTAGCCCTTGCTTGGTGGACAGACAGGTGGCTGCACAGCCCTCAAACTCGTCTTCGAGGGATGGGAGTAACAATTATTTTTCTCGTTTTGGGTGCTTTTATTTTCTGGATGCCGATCTATTTGGGACTGCCTTTGTCGCAAATAGAATGGAAAATTAGGATGTGGCTCCCTTCTTGGGTTTAAGTTAGAAATAATTCTTTTATTAACGGACAAGATACCCTTTCTACAAGAAAATTAAGTTTTGTGGAACAGGCATCTTGCCTGTTCCTAACAAAGGTGCAAGATGTAAGTTATAATAGACCTCTTGCAAAATAATTTTGTGCTACTATGGAAAGTTTAGCCAATTTTATGATCTAGCAGGCTGGGCAAGTTTAAGGAGATGCCAATCAACCCAATAATTCAAAGTTTGACCTAAACTTGAGCAAACTTTTAAGGATAACACATATTTTTTTTGCAAGAGGTCTAATATTTGTGACAAAGGTGAGTTTGCAAAAGCGAGCATTATTTTTGATACAGTGCTCGATAAACTGGTTCGCCTCGTTTGAGAGTGGCAATTTCTCTTTCAGTAGCCACAGGTAGGGGATTTTCTGCTAACCATTCGCCACTATTTTGGCGCTGAAAAGTAGAGTTCGATGAAAAGCGATCGCACATTTCGCTTTCTACTTCCTCAATATCAGATTGAATAAAGACTTCGCCACCAATTGCCAGGTAAGTTGCCAATTCGCCGACCAATTCCTGCTGTACCACCCGCCGTTTGTGGTGCTTTTTCTTGAACCACGGATCGGGAAATTGAATGCTAACTCGCTGCAAAGTACCTGCGGGCAAAGTTTCTAAAATTGGCTTCAGGGAACTATTCGCATTGCAAAACAAATAGTGCAAATTTATCAAGCCTTTTTCGTCCCGCCAAAGATTCGCTTCTTCTACCAGAGGTTCCCGAATTTCTAATCCGAGAAAATTCCAATCTGTTTGGATTTGGGCCATGTGCCACAAAAACCGTCCCCTTCCACAACCGATATCTAAATGTAGTGGCAAATTTAAGTCAGTATAGATTTTTGTCCAATCAGGGGGACTGGCGGATACTTGATATTTACGGCATAGTGGATTGACGTGTTCTCTAACTCTAACTCTTCCCAATTTTGCTGTCTCCTAAAAAATTTGTTCAATATCGGGAATGTAAGTCCTGATTCGCTAAAAGTCAGTCATAGATAGGACTAAAGTCCTCACTACAAACGGGTATAATTATTGTAACTTAAGCTTCTGGATCAATGCCTGCTACTCTTAATTGTGCCATTAGTCGATCGCCCCGCTGTCGTTCTTTTTCCACCATCTCTACTCCACAATAACATCTCTCCGTTCTCATCCCACCAGCGCAGCCAATATCCCGTTCTTTCGGCCTTTGTTCCCTGCCAAACACCTAGAAATAGCCCAACTCCCGGAATCCAATAACGATTATTTGCATCGGGTTGCTATTTTTTATAGTATGGGTATGCTGGTGAACCCAAGTGATATACTGTTAAAGCCCCGATCGCAGGTTGAAAAATTATATAGATTGGGGCTTCCAATATTTGTTCATAAAAATGCCATTTCCCGGGGAGATAAGTTGGTTTTGCAGAATATTCATCCTGATAACTAGGAGGATTATCTGGCAAAAACTCCATAACAACTGCCGGAATATCTCCTTCTAAGTTGGGAGTATAACTGCGACGAATTTCTCGATCGGGAAGGGGCTGTACGTTGGTGGCATAAAACAGATCGGGAGTTTTTATAACTAGCTTATCGTTGAAATTCACACAAATCGCCAGATGAGATGCAACTAATGTTCCCTCCAAAATTAGCCCTACAATTTCTAAGCTTTTCCGTAAGGCGGCGGCGAGCAAAGGCTGGTCGATATCTTGTAGGGGATGCTCGTCTAAAATGAAATTTTTTGGCAATTTTTCCCAGGATATTTTGAATTGAATTGGATTGAATGTCATGGTATTTTACCTCTTTATAGGATTGCGGTGAAACTGCTGACAATTATTTTCGATCTAATAGTATCGCCTATTTTTTAAGCTTCTGGTTCAATGCCTAATGCTCTTAATTGTGCGGCCAATATGGACGATCGTTCTCGTTCTTGTTCGGCTTGCTGTTGAGCGATCGCCCTTTCCTGCCGTTCTTGTTCGGCTTGCTGTTGAGCGATTACTCTTTCTTGCCTTTCTCTTTCTACCATTTCTGCACCCCACAATAACATCTCGCCGCTTTCATCCCACCACCGCAGCCAGTATCCGGTTCTTTCGGCTTTTGTGCCATACCAAATACCCAGAAATAATCCAACTCCAGGAATCCAATAATGACCGTTTGGATCGGCAGGATGTGGTTGATAGTTTCCTGATGAATTCAACTGGTTAATTTCTAGCATTCCTGTGGCAGGTTGAAATATTGCATAAATTGGCACTCGCAATATTTGCTCGTAAAAATACCATTTTCCAGGGGGATAAGTCGATACTATAGAATATTCCTCGTTGACGGTAGCTGATAAAAACTCCATGACGATCGCCGGAATGTCTCCTTCTAAGTTAGGAGTATAACTACGGCGGATTTCTTGATTAGAAAATGGCTGTACGTTGCGGGCATAAAACCAGTCTGGAGCTTTGACAACTAGCTTGTTATTTAATGTCGCGCAGATCGCCATATTCGGGGCAATTAATATTCCTGCTAGTATGAAGCCTGCAATTTCTAAGATTTCTCGCAAGGCCGCAGCTAGGAGAGGCTGGTCAATATTTTCCACAGGTTCTTCGTCTAAAATGAAATCGGCGGGCAATTTTTCCCAGGTAATTTTTAAGTCGGTTGTGCTGACTGTCATGGTATTTTACCTCTGAATGAGATTACTGGAGGGCGGTTTGTAATACTTCTCGATGAAAGAGCGATCGCCCTACTATAAATTTTATCCTGTCTGCCGATAATGCGTCGCCGTTGGCATAGTGTTCGATCCAAGTTTTACTGATCAAATATGGATCTTCTGGTAATTCTGATAATAAGTATCCCGGCATTTCTAACTCGTCCATCAACTGACTGACTTTGGGATCGTAGCTGAGGGCAAAACAGCGGGATTCTTCGGATGCGGCCATAATTAAACTATGGTAGCGCATCCCGATCGCCATTTCGACTCCCCGGAATACTCCTTTCAATTTCCTCGGATCGTCTAAACTCAGAATACGACTGCTTTTTGGTAATGCTTCGTGTAAATGTTTGGCAATTTCTAAGTCATGAGATGCTTGAAAAGGTAGCAGCAAAATCAAGGTACGAGTGGCTTTTTGAAAGTCAACCAAAGCTTTAGTTAAGATTGACAAACGGGCCGGAGTTAGTGTCGGATGCGATCGCAAACAAACCGCAACTCTCGGCGCCGGCAAATCCCACAAACCGGAGACAGGCAAGTTTTCCAAAGCCCACACGGGATCGGGCGCTAAAGTAAAGGGAATTTCCCAATCTGAAAGTAAACTAGCTGAGCCTTTATCCCGCACGCTAACGGCACTGCATCCAGCAAAACACTGCCGAGATAACTTACGGGTAATCTCTCGCTTCAAAGGGCCGATTCCCTGAGCCCAAGCAACCGTTTTTAAGCCTATTTGCTGCGCTAATCCCATCAAACCGCCATAATAAAAAGGGCTCGCAATGCTTGTAGCGTCTTGGATTAAACTACCGCCGCCCCAGATGAGCGCGTCGGAGGTGCGCAGTGCTTCGAGCACTTGAAACGCATTCATGCGATCGCGCGCAGCTACACCATACCGTTGATTTGTCTCGATGGGATTGCCAGAAAGGACGATCGGCGTCACGCCATCTGGTAACATTTGCAATAGCGATGCCAACAGCGCCTCGTCGCCGCCGTTGCCTTTACCGTAATAGCCGCACAAAATTGCTCGCATTTCTACTCTTTTATTGGTTTGTGATGGGGAATATAACTATTACAATATCTAATTGTTGCGATCGATCCCTAAAATATTTTAACAGTCAACAGTCAACAGTCAACTGTTAACACTCAACTTCCTAAAACAAATAAATACATTTCCCTTAAGAATACAAAAAATGCACGCTTTGTCAATTCCTACCTGGATTATTCATGTCTCTAGCGTTGTCGAGTGGATTGTCGCAATCTGGTTAATTTGGACTTACGGCGAAGTCACTCAAAACAAAGCTTGGTGGGCTCTTTCCTTGGGGATGTTACCCGCCCTCGTTAGTGCTATGTGCGCCTGTACGTGGCACTATTTCGACAACTCTCCAGCCCTAGAATGGATCGTTACCCTGCAAGCGGCGATGACTCTCATCGGTAATTTTACTCTATGGGCGGCGGCTTGGTGGATTTGGCGATCGGCTCAGCCGGTATCAGAGAAGATTGAAGATTTGAAAATCGAGAAAATCCTTGAAAAATAACACTATTTGGACAACATTGGCGGCGGGTTTACTACTGTTGACAGCCGGATTTTTACTCCCGAGCAAAGCTAGCAATACTTCCTCACAACTCGCCCAACAACCTAATTGTAAAAGTCCTCAAACGACACTGGATCAGAATGTATGTTCCAGCCAAGAGTTTCAGGCAGCAGACAAAAAACTCAATCAAGTATATCAGCAACTTCAACCAAAACTCAACAGCAAACAAAAGCAGAGATTGATAGTCGCACAGCGTAGTTGGCTCAAGTTTCGAGATGAAACTTGCGATTATGAATCAGGACACTTTGAGGGTGGTAGTGTGGCTCCTTCTATCTACGGTTATTGCAGAGCCAGAGTCACAAAAGAACGGGTTAAAGACTTGGAGCGTTATTTGGAACAAGCAAGTTTGTAAACGCTCGATCGAATCATCAATACATAGCAAACTCATCTTATGCGGTATCAAACCCCCCAGCCCAAATTATCTCAAAAGTGATAACAAGCTTTGTTTTTTATTTTATCCTTTGACACGCCAATGGTGTAAGATTTAAAATCTAAAATCTTATATTTACAATCGCTATGTCCTTCGTTGGTTTGCACATTCACAGCGATTACAGCCTGCTAGATGGGGCGTCTCAGCTACAGCAGCTAGCTGAACGGGCGGTGGAATTGGGGATGCCCGCGATCGCCCTTACAGACCACGGCGTGATGTATGGTGCGATCGAGCTAATCAAAGTTTGTAGAAATAAAAATATCAAGCCGATTATTGGCAACGAAATGTATGTCGTCAACGGCGACATCGAAGTTAAAGTTCGAGGCCGTAGAAAATACCATCAAGTTGTTTTAGCGAAAAACACCCAAGGTTATAAAAACTTAGTAAAACTTACCACAATTTCCCACTTAAAGGGAATGCCCGAAAGAGGCATTTTTGCCCGCCCTTGCATCAACAAAGAACTACTCAAGCAATACTCCGAAGGCTTAATTGTTACCAGCGCTTGTTTGGGTGGCGAAGTTCCCCAAATGATTCTGCAAAACAAGCTAGATACTGCCCGCGAAGTTGCCAAATGGTATAAAGAAGTATTTGGAGAAGACTATTATATAGAAATTCAAGACCACGGTTCCCAAGAAGACCGGATGGTCAATGTTGAAATAGTCAAAATTGCCCGCGAATTCAAAATTCAAATAATTGCCACCAATGATTCTCACTATATTTCCTGCAACGACGTAGAAGCTCATGATGCCTTGTTGTGCATCAACACTAACAAACTGATTGAAGAAGAAAAGCGGATGCGCTACAGCGGCACAGAATATATAAAGTCCGCGGAGGAGATGGCGCAACTGTTTCGAGACCATTTGGATGATAAAACGATCAAAGAGGCGATCGAAACTACCCTAGAAGTAGCAAACAAAGTATCAAGATATGAGCTAACAGGAGAAGCTCGGATTCCCACAATCCCAATTCCCCCAGAACATACCGCCGATACCTATGTAGAAGAAATATCTTGGCTGGGACTATTAGAACGCCTCAAAACCCGCACCAGAAATGAAATTCCCCCAGTCTACAAACAAAGACTAGAATATGAGCTAAAAATGATTCAGCAGATGGGTTTCTCTGAATATTTTTTAGTGGTTTGGGACTACATGAAATATGCTAGAGACAATAATATTCCTGTAGGGCCAGGACGTGGTTCTGCCGCAGGTTCTTTAGTTGCCTACGTCCTCAACATTACCAACATAGACCCGGTACACCACGGATTGCTATTCGAGAGATTTCTCAATCCCGAACGTAAATCGATGCCAGATATTGATAGCGATTTCTGCATCGAAAGACGCGACGATATGATCAAATATGTCACAGAAAAATATGGTACAGACCGGGTAGCACAAATTATTACTTTCAATAGAATGACATCAAAAGCTGTCTTGAAAGATGTTGCCAGAGTTTTAGGTATTCCCTACAAAAAAGCCGACGAAATGGCAAAATTTATTCCCGTATCGCGGGGAAAACCGGAAAAATTGAAAGTTATGATTTCCGATGCTACACCTTCACAGGAATTTAAAGAAAACTACGAAAAAACAATTTGCATAAATGCAGAAACTGGCACCGAAGTTCCAGTGCGTCAGTGGATTGACATGGCAATTCGCATTGAAGGAACTAACAAAACCTATGGCGTTCACGCGGCCGGTGTAGTCATTTCTTCCCAGCCCCTTGATGAAATTGTACCATTGCAAAAGAATAATGAAGGTGCTGTAATCACCCAATATTTCATGGAAGATTTGGAATTTTTGGGGCTACTAAAAATGGACTTTCTGGGACTTAAAAATTTAACAACTCTCCAAAAAACTGTTGAGTATGTTAAGCAAACGCAAGATATAACTATCGATGCCGAAGCCTTACCTTCCGACATAGAACGCAGAGCTCAAGAGACATTTACTAGGAACAAAAGATTACCAAATGATGTAGAAAAGACTTATCAACTATTAGAAAAAGGAGATTTAGAAGGTATTTTTCAGCTAGAATCTTCTGGGATGCTAGATGTAGTAAAAAAAATTAAACCTTCCTGTCTGGATGATATCTCTTCTATTCTGGCGCTTTATCGTCCCGGCCCGCTGGATGCTGGTTTGATTCCACAATTTATCGATCGCAAACATGGTAGAGAGGTGGTTAAATATGACCATCCGCTGTTAGAACCGATTTTAAAAGAAACTTACGGAACGCTTTGCTTCCAAGAGCAAATTATGCGGATGGCTCAAGATTTGGCGGGCTATTCTCTAGGTCAAGCTGACTTGCTGCGCCGCGCAATGGGTAAGAAGAAGGCTGATGAAATGCAGAAGCAAAAGGAAACATTCATTGATGGGGCAACTAAGAATGGTGTCACTCAAAGAATTGCCGAAGAGTTGTTCGGGCAAATGCTTCAATTCGCGGAATATTGCTTTAATAAATCCCATTCAATGGCCTATGCTTATATCACTTATCAAACTGCTTATTTAAAGGCAAATTTTCCTGTAGAATACATGGCTGCACTGCTGACTGCTAACAGAGGCGACCAGGAGAAGGTACAGAGATATATTGCCAATTGTCTCAAGCTGAAGATTGACGTTGAGCCGCCTGATATTAATGGCTCTGAACTTACTTTTACGCCATTGCCGATGGAGATGACAAAGGCCGAAAAACATAAAATTTTGTTTGGGATTTCGGCGGTCAAAAATGTTGGTGAAGGGGCAATTGAAAATATTTTGGAGGCGCGCAAGGAAGGGGGTAATTTTAAATCTTTGCCGGATTTGTGCGATCGCGTCAACCTACATTCTGTCAACCGCCGGGCCTTGGAAGCGTTGATTCAATGTGGAGCTTTTGACAAAATTGATAACAACCGTCAGCAATTAGTCAACGACCTTGAAGGAGTGATTAAATGGGCGCAAGACCGCAAAAAAGACCGAGAAACTGGTCAAGGTAATCTCTTTGACTTGTTAGGTGACACGAGCTTTGGGAAGTCGGCAAATAAGTATGAGTCTGCACCAAAATCTAAAACTGTTAAAGATTTTGACAAGCAAGAAAAGTTGCGTTTAGAAAAAGAATTGCTCGGCTTTTATGTATCAGAACATCCCCTAAAAAATCTGCTTCAAATGAACCAAGACCCAGATGTAGTGACTCTCGGACAGTTAGCAGATAAAAAGGGGAAAGTATCAGTTATTGTCATGATTAACAATATCAAACTTGTAGTGACAAAGAAAGGGGATGCGATGGCAATTTTGCAGTTAGAAGATTTGACGCATCAAATCAAAGCTGTTGTGTTTCCCAAGAGTTATGAAGAAGTTAAACAGCATATTACAGAGAATGCTATCTTACAGATTAGTGGGAAAATCGAGAAGGATGGCGAGGAAATTCAGATCATTGTAGATACTGCAAAGCCAGTAGAAGTAGTTGAGGTTGTAGAGGAAATAGAGATAGTGCCACCGGAAATAAAAACCCATTGGCTGCCAGAACCGGTGAATATTGTAAGAACACCAAAACCTGTGGAAATTTTAGAAATGGTGATTGTCAAGTTTACACCGCAGCAAGTACAAGATGCCAAAAGACTCAATTCCCTGAAAGCTATTTTGCAAGAACTTTCCAATCGTGGAGAGGATGCTAGCGTTTCTGTGGGGGGAATCGTTGTCGGTGAATATTCCTGTCAACCCCTTCTGGTTAGCCGAAAATTGTGGGTGCAGGATGGGGAGGGAACTGTTAGTCGCCTCAAGTCGGCTGGATTTGATGCTTGGGTTTTTCCTCTCAACAATCGCGGGGATGCTGCGATATTTCGAGAAATGCGATCGCAACTTAAGCTGCATTCTTGGGCCAGTCGTTTACTTGACACTGATGTCGATCGTATTTCTCAGTATCTCAATTATCTCGCCCAACTAAATAAATCATAACCAAATGAACGTTTTCCATTAATCGCCACTACCCTCTGATACCAAAGTCGGCTTAAATAAGCTATTCGACATCTAAATTGCATTTTTTGTGCGGGCTTTCTGGTCCACAAGAACTTTATCAAATTTTGATTGCGCAGTTTAAATGTAGAACAGCTTATCCCTTTTCTTTCTGAGTCTGCGGAGGCGGACTTTGTTTGTTTAGTAGCGGTTTCAACCGCCGAATTATCTTTATTCCTGTGAGGATTTTTTGGCTTCGATCACCGCTTCCCTAAAGCCTAAAACTACTAAAATATTGGCAATGGTTAAGAATGCTTCCGCAGAACCGTGCAGCCAATCGACATTTGCTAGAGACTCGTTGTAGGCAACTTTTGCGTAAATTGCGGCAGGAATAGTCACAGCCACAAAAACTAGAGTCCCGTAAAATCCCATCAGAGCTAAACGGGGCATTTTTCCCGATTTAGTCAAAAACCAGAGAAAGCCCAAGTAGGGAAATAGAGACAAAGCGAATAAAGTTTCTTTGGAAATCATGAGTAATTGGTAAGTAACCAGATACTATGATAAATTAAAAAATTAAAAATTAGTGCGAATAATTTTCAACTTTTAGTTTTCAGTTTTTAATTTTGAATTTGACAGATTAACCCATTTCTATCGAACCGCTACAGACTCACCTAAGCTCATAGCTTTCAACCAAAACCCCAACACGTCGTCAGTATTGATAACCCCTCATGCACAGACAAAACCCGTAACTTTTCCCCTAACACCGTTTTTAGAATAACACATTTTTCACGGCTCCAGTCTGTTAATTGTCCGTTGCTCCAAAGCTACCCGGCAATTAGAAAATGAGACCGTTCCAAAATTTTATGTCTGCTAGGAGGCATCAAGCAAGTATCGCTCAAAACCTCTAAATCCAAGTAAGGTATTTTATCTGCTGCGATAATTTCCTTGAGCTTAACATCAAAATCAAAAGACGGGCCGCAATCCCAAACTTTGAGTTCCAAACGTCCGCTAAATATCGTAATTTCCAGTTGAACAGGAGTTTCTACTGGCAGATTTTTGTGAGCGTGGCGAACTGCATTAGTAAAACTTTCAGCCAAAGCTAACTGAAACTGATACCAAACCTCATTTGGGAGCGATAAATCTTTCAATTGCTTAAACCACTCCAAAACTAGAGTTAAATCATTCAAATCTGTGTTGACTTGCAGATTAATCTTTTGAACAGGACTTTCATCCAGCTCTTCTTCTTGTTCTGTTGGATCTTGCCAATCCCAGGAGTTTAATATATTCATTAACCCATCTAAAATGCTAGCCTTTTTGGTATTTTGCGATCGATTGCGACCTTCTACTTCGTAACTTTTGCTCAGCGATAAACAATTTCGACCGTCGAGAGTCTGGGTGTAACTTAGCTCGTCTGCAATCTGCCACATGAGTTTGATTCCTCTGCCGCCTTCTACCAGTTCGTTTATGCTGTTAGACATTTATTTTCTCTCAAAGTATTTAGCTGTACCCAATTATCACGTCCGCCGAAATACATAGTAGCTTTTTATACTTGCTTACTCAGTATTCTTTCGGCGATTACACATGAATCCTATATTTCTTAGAGAAGACAACGCATCAGCAATATGTCTTAATAATCTAAGCCAATTGGCTTACTTATCGATCGCCCCTACGGATAAACATCTCCTCCACAGAAAAATTCAGACACATTGAGTAAAAATACTTGTCTGCTGTCTGGCCACTTGCCACAGCCGTCGGCAGCTCCAGAATCCCCGGCATTGGGCCCGTTTTCCGGCCGTTCGTTGGAAGTTGTAAGAGAGCATTGATGTGCGCGCTCTCATCCCAAAGGCGTAAGTAATATCCGCAAGGACGATCGCGATGGCTACGCCCCGGCTTACGCCTACGAACAAAAAAAACCGTCGAGTCACGTCGATCGACTAAACTAGGACTTGCACAAACAACCCGGTTTCTGGTAGCAATATTGGGTTTGACAGCGAGAAATGAACGATAAAATCCAGTTTTTAGCCTCTGTGTGTAAGTCCAGCAGACAAATCGGTACTTTCGGCAGAAGATAGGACGAGTGGGAAATAGGGAATTGAAATCTACAATTTAAATGCGCAACAGCTTATGACCAAAATCAAATCGGCAATTCTGGCAGCAGCGATACTGCTACTCCCATTTTGCGCAGCAGTTCCCTTACAAGCTCAAAATCTGCCTCTAGTCAAGCGACTGCTAGCAACAAGAGGATGTCCAGGATGCGACTTATTTGGCGCTTCCTTGAGCCGCGCAGACTTGTTTGGCGCTTCCTTGAGCCGCGCCACCCTCAGCAGAGCCGACTTAGTTGATGCCGACTTGACTGCGGCTGACTTAATGGAAGCTAATTTAAACAACGCCAGTATGAGAAACGTCTTGTTGGCCGACGCCGACCTCAGCAAAGCCGACATGAGTAGAGCAGACATTAGAGGAGCCAACTTAGAAAATGCCAACCTCAGCGAAAGTTTTCTTCGAGACGCATCCCTCCAATCTGCTAACTTAAAATGTAGTAATTTGAGAGCCGCTAAACTAAGTCGAGCCGACCTGAGAAATGCTGATTTAAGTGGTGCAAATCTCAGCGGTGCAGACCTCAAAGAAGCCGATTTAAGTGGTGCAAATCTCAGTGGTGTAGACCTGAGAGCCGCCGACTTGAGTGATGCGAGATTGAACAAAGCTAATCTGATGGGTGCTAATCTCTGTGGCGCCCGGATGCCCAATCTAAAAACATCTCGGAGAGGCTGTGAAGTGAAGCAAGAACCACCAATAAGCATGAATAATTACTGCAATTACTGCCATGCTGTCAATGACTGGTGGCTGAATGTCTTAAGGTTCAATTAAGGGCGTTGCTGATTTGGAGTATGATTTGCCTCCGAAATTTAGTAGGGGCAATTCATGAATTGCCCCTACTAAATTTCAGGGATTGCTATAGCGAGTGAATCATACCTAAATTCAGCAACGCCCAATTAAGCATCATCGTGATAACTTTCTTTTTCTTGCGAGTGCGATCGTACTCGCTTACTCAGAAACCCGGTTTATTCGCAGATTTCTCATTTCTCAACCCAAAACTCGTAGAAACCGGGTTTTTCATCCCCCTCGCAATCCAGGGTTTGTAGTGAGGAATGCAAGTCCTCAGATTTGTGAAGGACTTGCATTCCTCACTACAAACTATTTTCATCTACTTTGAAATATCTAAAAACTGGCGAACTCTGAGCAGATATTCTGCACCCCCAATCTGTGCCGAATTATTGTGACCTCCATCAGGAACTATGTACAACTGTTTCGGTTCAGGTGCTGCATCAAACAGTTTTTTGCTCATTTGGGTGGGAACTACAGTATCAGCACTCCCGTGAATAAATAGGACTGGCATTTGCAGCCGATCGACCTTAGCGATCGAATCAAAGCGTTGTGTCAGCAATAAATCGATCGGAAACACCCGATATACCCCCGCTTGGAAGTCCACCATTGCCCGCGCCGAAGTAAAAGAGCCTTCCACAATTAACCCGGCGGCTTCCGGGTGGCGCACTGCTAGATCGATCGCGATCGCCCCTCCCAAAGAATGACCATAAATATAAACTTGACTCGGCTTAATCCCGCGCTGCTTCACCAAATAATCCCAAGCAAGTTGAGTATCCTCATAAACCCGAGATTCACTCGGGAAATCCCCCTGACTTTTTCCATAACCGCGATAATCAATCAAAAATACGGACAAACCTAACCGATGAAATCGATTAGCGTGTTCGACATTTGCCCCGACATTTAAACCATTCCCATGCAGGTACAAAACGACCCCCCCTAACCCCCCCTTGTTAAGGGGGGGAACTGGAGTGGCTCCTCCCTTACTTTGTGGACTGGGAACGGCCCCTCTTGCTCCCCCCCTTACCAAGGGGGGGCTGGGGGGGGGATCCAAAGCAGGAATCCACCATCCGTGTACGGTTTCCGCTGCGCCTGTTTTAGTTGGAATTGGCAGCACAACATCTTGATATCCCAACTGAAAATCTTTCGGTGTAGTCTCGATCGCCCGCGCCGGAAAAAAGATAAACTTACCTTGCGCTGCAAATAGAAATAGACAAACAGCAGAATAGCTGATCGCCAAAACCATCCCAAAAGTTATTAGCGATTTAGAAAAAAGAAATAGTAGCAACTTGTTCATAGAAAATAGGACACGCGGGAAATTAGAGATCGGTCAAAAGCTAAGGGCAAATAATTAATTTAGACAACTAGCCAAGATCGATTACTAACTTCTACCGCAGCGTTCCGCCGAATTTCAAAAATTAATGCAATTCTGGGCGACGCAAGTGCCAATTCGTAGACTGTTCATAGGCGTGAGCCACTTGAAACAGCCGAGATTCTTGCAACAGATTACCAATCAGTTGTATGCCCACCGGCAGTCCTTTATCATCAAATCCGCAAGGCAAACTCAAAGCTGGCAAACCAGCAAGATTCACCGGAATAGTCATCAAATCTGATAAATACATACTCAACGGATCGTCAAATTTTTCACCCGCCTTAAAAGCCGTAGTCGGAGCCGTGGGACAGACCAAAACATCAACCTGAGAAAAAGCTTTTTCAAAGTCTTCTTTAATCAAAGTCCGAACTTTTTGAGCTTTGAGATAATAGGCGTCGTAATATCCAGCCGACAACACGTAAGTGCCGATCGCAATCCGGCGTTTAACTTCCGCACCGAACCCTTGAGAGCGAGTTTTGGCATACATATCCAAAAGATTCTCGGGATCTTCGGAGCGGAAACCGTACTTCACTCCATCATATCGCGCCAAATTCGCCGAAGCTTCCGAAGGAGCAATAATGTAGTAAGTGGGCAAACCGTAGCGGAACCGGGGACAAGAAACGACTTGAATTTCGGCGCCCAATTGTTGAAATTGTTCGATCGCCTTAGTAACCGCGTCTTTTACCGCCGAGTCCAACCCTACACCAAAAGTTTCTTTAATTACCCCAATTCTAATCTGACCCTTCGGTCGCAAACTCGGTTTCAAAGCTTGAGCATAATCAGGAATAGGGACATTAAGACTCGTGGAATCTCTCGGATCGTAACCTGCGATCGCGCCCAACAAAATCGCCGCATCCTCAACAGTCCGGCCAAAAGGCCCAATTTGATCGAGAGAAGAAGCATAGGCCACCAAACCATAGCGAGAAACCAATCCATAGGTCGGTTTCAGCCCCACTAAGCCGCAAAACGAAGCAGGTTGGCGGATCGAGCCCCCAGTATCCGAACCCAAACTCACGACGCATTCTCCGGCGGCTACGGCTGCGGCAGAACCGCCAGAAGAGCCTCCGGGAACGCGCTCCAAGTCCCAAGGATTCGCGGTAACTTGATAGGCAGAAGTTTCTGTCGAGCTCCCCATTGCAAACTCGTCCATATTCGCTTTACCCACAATCACCGCACCGGCTGCGTGGAGTTTGGAGACGACGGTTGCATCGTAGGGAGGCACAAAATTCTCCAAAATCCGAGAGGCGCAGGTTGTGGGAATGCCGTTTGTGCACATATTGTCTTTAACGGCGATCGGGATGCCGGCCAACAGCCCAATTTCCTCGCCTGCTGCGATTTGGGCATCCACTTTGTGGGCCTGCGCCAATGCGTTGTCTGCTGTCACGCACAGAAAGCTTTTCAACTTCGGCTCTAGCTGGGTAATTCGGTCTAATGCTTCTTGAGTAATTTCCACAGCCGAGCGTTCTTTATTGACCAGTTGTCGGTGCAACTCGCGGATGGATGCCATGCTCGTACCTTTATCTTTTCTACTAGCCACTTAGTCAATATAGCTGGCAATTGCACCTGCTGTAAGCCGTTCGGCAAATTCCGCATCCGGGCTGGGTGCGCGTACTGCTGCGAATCGATGATTTTTATGGTGATTGTTTCGATCGTCTTCTGCAAGTGGGTGCATCTCATTTTTGCAAATATCTTCGTAGGGGCGAAGCATTCCGGCAGTAAATCTTTGGTTCTCACTAATAAATTGTCTGCCGGAATGCTTCGCCCTTTCCAAATTGAGATGCACCCCTGCAAGTTCTGCTAACCGGCAATCTATCATTTTTGATTTTAAAAACAGCAACTAAATCCTGCACCTGCTGCTCCGATAACTAATACTTATTGAAGATCGAGTTCAAATAAGTAGTTAAGCAAAATTAATTACATAATTATTTCCAAATTCTTTAAGAATTT
>ENA-OFCE01000293-OFCE01000293.1-metagenomes-genome-assembly--contig:-NODE-293-length-33878-cov-3.556603_pt1 | contig 33878 bp, 29 predicted proteins | sample MGYA00153388_OFCE01 | MGnify analysis MGYA00153388 | reverse complement strand
AAAAGAGCGTCACGCCGAGCAGGCCCAGGCCGACCACCAGCATGCCGGTGATGGCACCGCCACGGAAGGCCACGGCCAGCGCGGCGTTAATGCCGGAGCGAGCGGCCTCGGCGGTGCGCACGTTGGCCCGCACCGACACGTTCATGCCGATGAAGCCCGCCGCGCCCGAGAGCACCGCGCCAAGCACGAAGCCCATCGCCGTTTTGCCGTCGAGCACAAAGTAGATGATGACGGCGAGGATGGCACCGATGATGGCGATGGTGCGGTATTGACGATCTAGATAGGCCTTAGCGCCCGCCTGAATCGCGCCGGCAATTTCTTGCATGCGTGCGTTGCCAGCTGAGAGGCCGTTGATCCACGAAATCGAGATGACTCCGTACGCGATTGCCGCCAGTCCGCAGACGAGCGAAATGATGAGCCAGGTGGTGGCTGACATAGTGTGTGAACTCCCTTGTGTGTGTAAGTGACGTTGCCTGCGGCACGACTTCCGTACTTGGGTGGCTGCACTTGTTCTGGAACCCAGAACACGTGTCCTCCAGCACTTGGCCCGCGAAATTCCGCCCCCCGCCGCCACGGCCTAGGCCAATGTCGACATACTCACCGATTATAGGAGGGAGTCTGTTGCTGAATGACGACGGGGCAGGGCCGTGTTTGGGAACGCTTCGGCTTCTGGAGTTACGGAAGCATCGTCAGGCGATACCAATAGCAAGTGGCTTTTGTCCCAAACGTCTATTTCGTTGGGGCTAGGACGATAAAAGCCAGATAGTCGACTATCTGGCTTTTATACGTTTGTGCCCATATAAAATAGGTGTTAAGCTAAAAAGCTGCTACGTTCGTTAAGCTTAAAATCCAACTTGCATCGACAAATAGCCGCCGGTCTGGCGCCGGTTCGCCGTCAACGCGCCGACGATTTCGCCGAGATCCACGTATGCCGCTGTGATCGATACGTTTTTGCCAGGAAAATACGCGACGAATACATCCCATGCCGCCTGTTCACGCAGGTTCAACGCCGGATTTTTCAGATTTCCGCGCTTGATGCGAGCTTCCGCGCCGACCACAAAATCGCGACGCAGCAAGTACGCCACCGATCCCTCAAATTCCGGTCGATAGCGGTGACCATCCGGCCCGCCAAACCCGAGCAGTCCGTATTGATTAGCTTTCGAAAAACGCACTGTGCCGTTCACCAGCACGCTTTGCGCTAAATACAGCTTGCTCGCCGCGACATAAAAATCGGTGCCACTGGTTTTGATGTCGGGCTTCAGCGCCACCAGCGCGCCGTTCAAAAATGGGATCACCGTGCCGTCCTTGTTGTCCTTGTATTGCAGCCCGACCGACACCTGCGGCAGCCACGTGTCCTGATCGTAAACCGCATTGCCGAGCACCCGAACCTTGACGCCAAACACATCCTGCTTCAACTTATAACCGCGCAGCGCCGGGCTGATTGCGGTCAACACGTCTTTGGTGTCGAACTGCTGATTGGCGTACGACAGCTCCACGCGGTCGTACAGGCCGATGGCCACGCCGCCCGATTGCAGCGAAAAATCGCGCGTTTTGGCCCCGGTGTAATGCACGTTCGCGCCGATCTGGGCGTCGGTGCCGTAGCCCGTGATCAAGGCCCAAGTCGACAGACCGCCGCCGCCCGCGCCTTCAATCGTCGACACGCCGCCGGTCGCCAGCAAGCGCCCGCTAATGCCGTTGGCGGACTGAGCGGATGCCGCCGTTGCCGCAAAACCTGCAACGGCAAGCGCCACGAGAATCCAACCTTTTTTCGTACCCATCTTCATCAATCCCCACATTATTTTTGCTCACGACTCAGGCGTTGCTGACCCGCACCCCAGCGTTAGCAGCGCGATGGTGGCGGTGGTGAGCAGGGTACGCAACGGGCTCGGATCAGATTGTGTAAGACTAAACCATGCCAAGCCGCCCTGTTACGATTATTGGTTCCCTAATTTTTAAAGCAGAATTTTCATGCAAACCACCGCCTCAGGCCTTCAATACATCGACACCATCGTGGGAGACGGCGCAGAAGCCGCAGCGGGCGCGTCCGTGCAAGTCCACTACACCGGCTGGCTTTATAACGACACCTCGGTTGACAAAAAGGGTGCCAAATTCGACTCCAGCAAGGACCGCGGCGACCCGTTCGCGTTTGACTTGGGTGCGGGCAGCGTCATCAAAGGCTGGGACGAAGGCGTGCAAGGCATGAAAGTAGGCGGCGCACGCACCCTCATCATCCCGGCGGCCCTTGGCTACGGCGCACGCGGCGCAGGCGGCGTGATTCCGCCGAACGCGACGCTGATGTTTGATGTGGAATTGTTGGCGGTTTAATTAACCGCGCAGCGCAATGAGCAATCCGTAGGGTGGGCACCCCGTGCCCACCATCACTGCGCGAAAAGGATTGGTTCGTTTGCCACCGTTTTGGTGGGCACGGGGTGCCCACCCTTGTATCTACCCGGCTTGTCAAGCAATTGGCCAAGGGCGCTACCGACGGGCAGGCGCAGGGCGCGACATCGAGGCCTCGGGTGCGGCTACCTTGCTCAGCGCGAATGGAAAGGTGCGAACAATCCAGTCCGCTGTCATCTGGCGCATCGTGTTCCCGCTGGCGCTGTCGAGCCCGTGGCCAGCGTTCAATCCGAAGCCTTCCAGTCGCGGATGCTTGGCGCTGCGTAGAGCGCGGTACAGCGGGAGAAAATGGTCCTTGATCGGGCAAGTTTCGTCGTCCAAGGCAGGGAAGAAGAGCAGTGCGGTTTTTTGTAGCGAGGATGCATTGCGTGGGAAGCCATAACTTTGATGGTTCGCAACGAGGTCTCCCATAAACGCGGGCCCGCCGCCTGGGACAGGGCCATTTGGTCCAAAAAGTCCCTCAGCGGCCTCGTCTAAAAACTGCTTGATGCGCGATTTAGGGTCCACTCGCTCGCGACCAAAATAGCCGTGATCGCAGGGCGCGACGGCGATCACACCCGCCACGCTGTCGTTTCCAGCGGCTCCCAAAATTGCTATTGCACTACCCATGCTGTAGCCATGCAAAATAATCGGAGAATCGCCGAGACCAAAGCGCTGCTTTGCTTCGGTGCTCTTGAGGAATTCAATCGCCGCTCGCGCGTCACCGACGCCGTTGGAGACAGAGTACGTCCCAAGGTTGCCCCAAATACCGCGGTAGTTGAACCAAAAAGTCGCGATGCCCTGCTTCTCCAACAGGGTTGCCAAGGGAGACTCTGCACGAATCTTGCCCCCAGGATTGCCGTGCAAGTTAATCACTACAGCGCGCGGCGCCACATCGTCGGAACGTTGCAAAAAAGCTGGAATCTCGATGCCACCGCTGCGAAATGACGTGGCGAGAGGTTGCGCCGATGTCGCTGCTGCAAGGATCACCAAGATCAAAACGAACATTACACGGAACAAAACCATATGCGACCTTTCGCTTGCCTGCCATGCAATGTACAGTGATCCGTCTAAACGTAGCGAACGTTGACAATCTCAACTTCGCGGGCACCGCCGGGTGCCTGCACTTCAACCACGTCGCCGACGCTCTTGCCGATCAGCGCGCGCGCCAGCGGTGAGCCCACCGAAATCTTGCCGATTTTGAAATCGGCTTCGTCTTCGCCGACGATTTGATAGGTGGATTTCTTCTCGGTATCGAGATCTTCGTATTCGACCGTCGCGCCGAACACTACTTTGCCATCGGCATTGGTGGTCGTCGGATCGATGATCTGCGCGTTTCCAAGCTTGCCTTCGATTTCCTGAATTCGGCCTTCGATGAACGACTGTTTTTCTTTGGCGGCCTCGTACTCGGCGTTCTCGCTGATGTCGCCTTGCAACCGCGCCTCGCCAATGGCGCGCGACGTCTCGATACGGTCAACGGTTTTCAGGCGATGCAGTTCGGCCTTGAGCTGTTCTGCGCCGGTTTTTGTGAGGGGAAATAGTGCCATGGCGATCTCGATTTGCGGTCTGTCCCAGCGCTTATCAGTGGGCGCTCGGGGCGAGGAGAAAAAAACAAAGCCCGCCGGTTTCGCTCTCGGCGGGCTAAATAGTGCGTTAACAGTTCTACTGTACTACAACTTCTTTCAAAAGTGACTGTAGCGAATAGGGGGTTAACTCGGGGCCATCCTGGATGCCCATGGCAGCGGCTTTGGCCCCGGCCATCGTGGTGTAGATGGGCATTCTGGCCGCCAGCGCCGCGCGACGAATGTAGGAGCTGTCGGCCACTGCGCCGCGTTTTTCTTCAACCGTGTTGATCACCAGCGCGATCTGCCCGTCCTTGATCATGTCGACGATGTTCGGGCGACCCTCCTGGACTTTTTTGACTGTTTCGCACGGCAAACCGGCAGCAGCAATCGCGCCCGCCGTGCCCTTTGTCGCGGTGAGGATGAAACCGACGTCGTGCAAGATGCGTGCGACTTCGGCCACCTTCGGTTTGTCGCCGCTTTTGACCGAGAGGAACACTTTCCCGGAGGTCGGCAGATGCGTACCCGCCGCGAGTTGCGACTTTTCGAAGGCTTCGGCGAAGGTGTAACCCACACCCATCACTTCACCCGTGCTCTTCATTTCCGGGCCGAGAATGGTGTCGACACCGGGAAACTTGTTGAACGGGAAAACGGCTTCTTTCACCGAAAAATACGGCGGCATGGCTTCGCCGACGATGCCCTGCGATTTGAGCGATTGACCGGCCATGCAGCGCGCTGCAATCTTGGCGAGCGAACGACCCGTGGCCTTCGACACGAACGGCACCGTGCGCGATGCGCGTGGATTGACTTCGAGTACGTAGACCACATCCACGCCGTCCTCCTGCTTGACAGCGAACTGCACGTTCATGAGGCCAACGACCTTGAGCGCCAATGCCATCAATACGGTCTGCCGTCGCAGCTCGTCCTGAAGTGCATTCGACAAAGAATACGGTGGCAGCGAACACGCGGAATCGCCTGAGTGAACGCCCGCCTGCTCGATGTGTTCCATGATGCCGCCAATGACGACATCGGTGCCGTCGCACAGCGCATCCACATCCACTTCAATCGCGTCGTTCAAATAGCGATCAAGCAGCACGGGCGAGTCGTTGCTCACCTTGACCGCTTCGCGCATGTAGCGCTCCAGATCTTCAGGCGCATGCACGATTTCCATGGCACGGCCCCCGAGCACATAGCTCGGGCGCACGACCAGCGGATAGCCGATTTCAGCAGCGAGACGCAGCGCGCTGGCTTCGTCGCGAGCGGTACGGTTCGGCGGCTGTTTAAGGCCGATTTCGACCAGCAGTTTCTGGAAGCGCTCGCGGTCTTCGGCCATGTCAATCGCGTCCGGGGTGGTGCCGATGATGGGCACACCGAGGCGTTCGAGTTCTCGCGCCAATTTAAGCGGCGTTTGACCGCCGTATTGCACGATCACGCCGACGGGCTTTTCCACGTGCACGATTTCGAGCACGTCTTCGAGCGTCACTGGCTCAAAGTAGAGGCGATCCGACGTGTCGTAATCAGTCGAAACCGTTTCAGGATTGCAGTTGACCATGATGGTCTCGTAACCATCTTCACGCAATGCCATCGCAGCATGCACGCAGCAGTAGTCGAACTCGATGCCCTGACCGATGCGGTTCGGGCCGCCACCGAGCACCATGATTTTCTTTTTGGTCGAAGGCTCGGCTTCGCATTCGTCTTCATACGTCGAATACATATACGCCGTTTTGGTCGCAAACTCGGCAGCACAGGTGTCCACACGCTTGTAGACGGGGCGCACGCCCTGCGCATGACGGGCTTCACGCACCTGATCCGGCGTGCATTTGAGCAAATAGGCGAGGCGGCGATCCGCAAAGCCCTTGCGCTTGAGATGGCGCATTTCTTCGGCGGTAATCGAATCAAGCGTGCGCTTTTCAATCGCCAGTTCGAGATCAACGATCTGTTTGATCTGCGTGAGAAACCACGGATCAATCGAGGTGTCCTCGAACACTTCTTCCACCGTCATGCCGACGCCAAACGCATCGGCCACATACCAAAGTCGATCTGGCGTCGGGTTCGACAATTGTTCGCTGATCTTGTCGGGATCAACGGACTTTAGATTGAAGCCATCGACGCCAACTTCGAGGCCGCGCAGCGCTTTTTGCAGCGACTCCTGAAAGGTGCGACCAATCGCCATGACTTCGCCGACGCTCTTCATCTGCGTGGTGAGATGCGGGTCGGCTTCCTTAAATTTCTCGAAAGCGAAACGCGGAATTTTGGTCACCACGTAGTCGATACTGGGCTCAAACGACGCAGGCGTTGCGCCGCCGGTGATTTCGTTGCGCAATTCGTCAAGCGTGTAACCCACCGCGAGTTTCGCCGCGACTTTAGCAATCGGAAATCCCGTGGCTTTGGATGCGAGCGCGGATGAGCGCGACACGCGCGGATTCATTTCAATCACGATCATGCGTCCGTCTTTCGGATTGATCGAGAACTGCACATTTGAGCCGCCGGTATCGACGCCGACCTCGCGCAACACCGCAATAGATGCGTTGCGCATGATCTGGTATTCCTTGTCGGTCAGCGTCTGCGCTGGCGCGACGGTGATCGAGTCGCCGGTATGCACGCCCATCGGATCAAGATTTTCAATCGAGCAGATGATGATGCAATTGTCTTTTTTATCGCGCACCACCTCCATCTCAAACTCTTTCCAGCCGAGCAGGGACTCTTCGATCAAGAGTTCTTTGGTCGGCGAAAGTTCCAGCCCATTCTTGCAAATCGTGACGAATTCTTCATGGTTGTACGCGATGCCGCCGCCGCTGCCGCCCATCGTGAAGCTGGGGCGAATCACCGTCGGAAAACCCAACGTCTTTTGTACGGCATGGGCTTCGTCCATCGAATGCGCGATGCCCGAGCGCGCAGAACCGAGACCGATTTTGGTCATCGCTGCTTTGAATTTCCAGCGGTCTTCCGCTTTCTCAATGGCTTCTTCGTTCGCGCCTATTAGCTCGACGTTGTGACGTTTCAACGCGCCGTTTTTTGACAACTCCATCGCAGCGTTTAACGCCGTCTGGCCGCCCATCGTGGGCAGCAGCGCGTCGGGCTTTTCTTTGGCGATGATCGCCTCAATCACCGCAGCGGTGATTGGCTCGATGTAGGTCACGTCGGCCATATCAGGATCGGTCATGATTGTTGCAGGATTGCTGTTGACGAGGATGACTTTGAAGCCTTCTTCGCGCAACGCCTTGCACGCCTGCGCACCGGAGTAATCAAACTCGCAGGCCTGACCGATAACGATCGGACCCGCGCCGATGATAAGGATCGATTTGATGTCTGTACGTTTTGGCATTACTTGCTCTTCTATTTATCAATTTCGTCGAGGGCAGGCTCTTCAAGATGCGCCGCATGACCGATGCGTTCACAGTAAAAAGTCGGCTGCAGATCTTTGCATTCGACGCGCCATTCGCTGATGGACGCATTCGGCACACCCCACGTGCGCTGGCTATGAAATTCGAGGCCTTGCGAGTGGCGATACATTGAGCTGACCACGCCGCCATGCGTCACCAGAATCAGCGTTTTCTCGTTGCTCGCCATCACCAGATCGGTGATCGCATTGACACAGCGAGCGAGAAATGCGCGCGCTGTTTCGCCACCTTCGGGGCCGTAGTCGGCTTCGCCCGCGCTGTAGCGCGCCATGCCCTCAGCATCGCGCGCACGCCATTCGTCGTACGTAATGCCTTCCAGCACGCCAAAGTGGCGCTCTCGCAGTCGCGCGTCAAACGTGATGGCAAACCCGGTCGCATCGACCAAAGGTTGTGCGGTTTCACGGGTCCGCACCAGGTCGCTGCATACGATGCAGGCGACGTCAATCGAGCGGGCGAGTTCGTCGCCAACAACCCGTGCTTGCCGGAAACCGAGTTCGTTCAGCGGCACGTCCAACATGCCCTGAATGCGGCCTTGCGCATTCCATGCGGTTTCGCCGTGGCGGACGAGGATCAGGCGTTTTGTTTTGAGTGTGCTCACACTTTCATCATCCGTAGGAACCGGTCAAACAAATACGCAACGTCATGCGGGCCGGGGCTCGCTTCGGGGTGGCCCTGAAAACTGAACGCGGGTTTGTCGGTGCGCATGATGCCTTGCAGCGTGCCGTCGAACAGGCTCATGTGGGTAATGCGAATGTTGGCGGGCAGCGATGCCGGGTCGCCCGCGAAGCCGTGGTTTTGGCTGGTAATTAGCACGCGGCCATCGTCGAGGTCTTTCACCGGATGATTGGCCCCGTGATGGCCGGTTTTCATCTTCATCGTTTTGCCACCGCTGGCGAGCGTGAGCAGTTGATGGCCTAGGCAAATGCCGAAGGTAGGCATACCGCTGTCGACGATTTCCCTGATCGCTGCAATCGCGTAATCGCACGGCTCAGGGTCACCGGGGCCGTTCGATAGAAACACGCCGTCGGGCTTGAGCGCGAGCACGTCTTTGGCGCTGGTTTGCGCGGGCACTACGGTCAACTTGCAGCCGCGCTCAGCGAGCATGCGCAGAATATCAAATTTTACGCCGTAGTCGTAGGCGGCGACGTGGAATTTTTCTTCAGTGCGTTGCGCGAAGCCCGCGCCTAAGGCCCACGAAGATTGCGACCATTCGTAAGGCGTTTTGCAGCTCACGATTTTTGCCAAATCAAGCCCGGCCATGCTGGGCGCGGCTTGCGCCGCCGCGATGGCTTTCGCTTCATCAATTTCACCGGCCTGAATACAGCCGTTTTGTGCGCCCTTGTCGCGCAACAGGCGAGTGAGTTTTCGCGTGTCAATGTCAGAAATGCCGACCACGTCCGAAGCCGCCAAATACGCGTCCAGCGTTTGCTCGCTGCGAAAGTTTGAGACGATACTCGACAGGTCGCGAATGATGAGGCCCGAGGCCCAAATCTTGTTCGATTCGACATCCTCAGAATTGACGCCGACGTTGCCGATGTGTGGGTAAGTCAACGTGACGAACTGGCCGCAGTACGACGGGTCGGTGAGGATTTCTTGGTAGCCGGTGATCGCGGTGTTGAAGACGACTTCGGCGACGGCTTGCCCAGCAGCGCCGATGGAGCGTCCGCGAAACACAGTGCCATCGGCCAATGCAAGTATCGCGGGCACGGTGGTGGGTAGCAGCGCGGCAGAGCTGGAAGATGTGAGGCTTGTCATTGTTCTGGCTTTTCGTGCGCGAATAGTCGCGAGCAGCGGGGCTGGCAACCATTCTTGAATGTGCTAACCGCAGACATAAAAAAAGGATTTCGCTGTTGGCGTGCACCGTGCGAAGTGTTTTCGCCCGGTGAACTCACGTAATCCCGAGTCTGGGACGCCTTAATTATATCCGAGTTTCAGCCCACGAAATCTATAAGCTTTTCACTGAAATGCCTATTTCACAAGGGCTACAATACCTATTTACGCAATAGTCGGAACATTGCATAAAAGGCCATTAAGCTCATATAGAACGTGGCTTCTAGCTAAAAGCTGTCAATCTCTTCAGGCGCGGTTGCTCGTCGTGCGATGAACGCGCGTTGCCTACCGTCGACATAAGCGAGTTGCACCACGTCGCCGCAACCGGGTGACGGCTCGATGCCGCGTCGCAGCGGCTCTGTGAGCCAGTGCGCGATCATCGCGGCAATCGGGCCGGCGTGGGACACGATCACCAGATTGCGACCCTCGGCGATGTCCCACGCAGCCTCAAAGCCTTCCACCACACGCATCTGCATTGCCCGCACCGATTCGCCCGCGCCTAGCCGTGGATGAACGTTCAGGCCGCGCAGGACCGGTCCGTCTTCCGTTTCAACTGGCGGTGGCCAGTGGTCGAGAAAATCAGCTTCGAACGCTCTGGCCTCGTCGCGCGGAATGTCTTCCCACTTTTTACCGGTCCAGCGACCGAGATCGCGCTCGATAAAGCGCGGGTCGAGGATCACGATGCGCTCATTGCTGCCGTGCCTGCTCAGCGCCAAAAAATCCGCCAATCGTCGGCAACGCGTCAACGGGCTGGTGACGATCAGTGCGCTCTCAGGCAATGCGGCGTCGAGCAGCGGGATGACGCGCTTGAATTCGCCGTCATGCACAGGCACATTGGCCGCGGCGTAAATGATGCCGGGCTTGATGTTCGGCGCGGTGTGGCGAACGAGGTAGATGTCCATGCGTTCGCGTCCCGGCGCTTTTTAATCGGCAGAGGCCTCATTGGCCGAACCTGAGTCCGCCTCATTGGCCGAACCTGAGTCCGACCCGTTGGCCGATTCCGAGATCACCGCGCGCAGGCAGGCTTCGCACAGGCAGCCCTTGCCGAGCACGTCTTCCGGGCGTCGTTTAAGGTCGAGCACGGCCAGCGTTTCGCACCAGCAGGACGCCGCGTTGGCACCGCACACGAAGCTGGCGGCGCAGCGCGGACAGGTGCTACTAAGACTGCCCGACACGTCGGAGACCGCCTGCTTCTTGGCGGTCGTGACGTTATCTAACGCAGGCGCTACGCGCGGGGTGGTCATGGTGATCCTCTACTAGAGCTCAGCGGCTTTTGTGTCAAAGCCCTGATAAACGAGGGCTGACTGATGAAATCATCAGATGTCGAGTTATTGTCTTATCAAGCGCTAAGCCCCAAACAACGGGCATTTCAACCAAAAAGTTACTATTAAAAAACACCGCCCTCGACGGCCTATTTCAAACCCAGCACGTCATGCATGTCAAATAATCCATGCGTCTTGCCGACAAGAAATTTTGCCGCGCGAATCGCCCCGACAGCATACGTGGAACGGCTCGCGGATTTATGCGTAATTTCGATACGTTCGCCGTTCCCCGCAAACACCACCGTGTGGTCGCCCACCACATCCCCGCCACGTAGCGCCGCAAAGCCAATCGCGCCGTTCGTGCGAGCGCCAGTGTGGCCTTCTCGGGCATACACAGCGCGGTCGGCGAGCCGGGTGCCCTGCGCCGCAGCAATCACCTCGCCAAACTTGATCGCGGTGCCCGACGGCGCGTCGACCTTCATGCGGTGATGCATCTCAACAATTTCGATGTCGTAGCTCTGATTTAGCGACTTTGCGGCGAGTTCGAGCAATCGAAAAACGGTGTTCACGCCGACCGAATAGTTCGGCGAAAACACAATCGGAATGTGTTTGGCAGCGTCAGCGATTTTCGCTTTGCCTGCGTCGTCAAAACCCGTGGTGCCAATGACCATACCAATGCCGCCTGCAACGCAGGCTTCGAGGTAGTTGAGCGTGGCTTCGGGGCGCGTGAAATCGATGAGGACTGCGCCACGTGAAATGCCGACTGTGTTGCTCGTGACAGGCACGTCCACGCTGCCGCCAAACGCCTTCGCCGACACACCCATCAGAGGACTCAGCGACGCATCCAGCGCGGCGACCAGTGCGGTTTCAGCATCAAGCGCGCACGCTTCAAGCAGCATGCGCCCCATCTTCCCGGACGCGCCGGTAATCGCGAGATTCACCATGGCAAAGCTCGGCGGATGGCCTATTTGCGCCACCAGTCGCCGAGCCTCGACCACCAACCGGGACCGCCGTCCTTGCTGCCGCCTTTTTCAAGATTGGCGTATGCCGGATCGCGATCCACCACGGGGGAGGACGGCAGATCGGCTACTGTCCAACTTTTGAGCGTATCGCCGTCAAACGCGAGCGTCAGCTTGTGCGAGGTGACCGCGCGACCGCGGCGCTCCAACGAATAGGTGTAGTCCCAGCGGTCTTTGTGAAACACGCTCTCAGTGGTCGGCGTGCCAAGCGTCAAGCGCACCTGTTGCCGCGTCTGACCTGCTTTGAGTTTGGCCACCATGTCTTGCGTGACGTAATTGCCCTGATTGACTTCCATCTTGTAGACGAGCCCGCAGCCGGATAGCGCCAAGGTTAGCAACGTAGCGATTGTGGCAACAATAATGCGCATAAAAAGGGCTCGGGGGCGTAAAGGCGAGCCGCTATGATAGCTAAGCCTCTCGATCAACTGGATGTTCACTATGGCTCGCGCACAAGAACTCAAAGACGCCGGACTCAAGGCCACACTGCCGCGCATGAAAGTGCTGGACCTGTTTCAAGGATCAAAAGTGCGCCACATGACGGCCGAGGACGTTTATCGCCTGCTGATGGACGAGGGCTTGGACGTGGGTCTTGCCACCATTTATCGGGTGCTGACGCAGTTCGAGCAAGCGGGGTTGCTCAAACGTCATCATTTTGAGGGTGGCAAGTCGATTTTCGAGTTGAACGAAGGCGACAAACACGATCACATCGTGTGCGTAAACACCGGCACGGTCGTTGAATTTCACGACGCCGAAATTGAAAAACGCATCCTCAAAATCGTCAAAGATCGCGGCTTTGAACTGGTCGATCACGTGCTGCACATCCGGGCCCTCGCGCCTGTGCCGGACGCGCCGAAAAAGCCACCGAGGAAGTTTTCGTAGCGACGCGTTCTTGTATGGGCTGCTTTGCCGCGACCCACGTCGCGAGCGCCCGCTTTTAGGGCTCGTCAGCAAATCAATTTGACCAATGGCCGCTGGATTGGGATGCAATGCTAGGCGCCAATGGTGCGCCGGGCAGATGTCAAAGTTATTTACTGACGAGTCTTTAGCTCGTAGTCTGGGTTGTAACCCAGCCTACGAGGCTTGCTACCGATGCAGGTCGCGCAGGCGGAAACCCACGCAATACAACACGCCCAGATAAGAAAATCCGCCCAGCGCGAACAACGCGCTTAGCATCGAGGCGCGCGGAATTTCGCCTGCCAACGTCCACCAAAGGTCTGGCGGCTTGGCAAGCACGATCAGCGCCGTGGTAAACAGCGTTGCCGCGAATAACTGCCAAGCAAAACGCGCCCAACGCGGCTGCGGTACATACACGCCCCGCGCGAGCAGTCCGCGATACAACCACCACGCGTTGAGCACTGCGCCGAGGCTGGTAGACAACGCGAGCGCTGCGTGCCGATAATCGTATGCGTACCGATCAAACACCACGAGCACAAAAAACAGATTGAACAACTGCGTGATGAGCAACACACGAATGCCAATCTTCACCGGCGTCTTTGTATCCTGCTGCGCGTAAAAAGCTGGGGCCAAAATCTTGATCCACACCAGCGCGATGATGCCGACCGCGTAGGCCGCGACTGCCGGCCCCGTTCGCAGTGAGTCTGTTGCAGTGAACGCATCACGTTGAAACAGCGTTGCCACCATCGGCGTCGCGAGCACGCTCATCACCGCCATAGCGGGCAGCGTCGCGATCAAGGCGAAGCGCATGCCGTAGTCCAGCAAATCGCCGTAACCGCGCATGTTTTTTTCGCTGCGCAACGTGCCCAGCGCGGGCAGGATCACCGTGCCAATCGCCACGCCCAGCAACGCGGTCGGCAGTTCCATCAAGCGATCCGCCTTTTTGAGCCAACTCACCGCGCCATCGCCGAAAAATGAGGAGTAATTGGTGTTGAGCAACATGCTGATCTGCGCGATGGACACGCCGATCAGCGCTGGGGCCATCGTTTTCAGCATCCGCAGCACGCCCTCATCGCGAAAGTGAAAATCCAGACGCGGGAACATGCCGAGCTTGTACAGCGGCCAGAGTTGTAACGAGAGCTGCGCCACGCCACCGGCCACTACGCCCCAAGCCAGCGCATGAATCGGCTGCGCAAAGTACGGCGTCGCCCACAGCGCGGCGGCGATCATGCACAGATTGAGCAGTACCGGCGTGAAGGCGGGAATGGCAAATTTTTTCCAGATATTCATCACACCACCGGCCAGCGCGGTCAGTGAAATGAACAGCAAATACGGAAACATGATCTGCAAAAGCTGTGTCGCCAGCAGCGTTTTGCCCGGCGTGTTGGCGAATCCACCGGCAAAAAGCGGTATTAACCAAGGAGCCGCAACAATGCCGAGCACGGTCACGGCGAGCAGTGCCACCAGTTGCAGCGTCGCCACGCGATTGATGAGTGTGTGAGTGGCAGCAATGCCGCGTTGGCTTTTGTATTCGGCAATCAGCGGCACAAAGGCCTGCGCAAACGCGCCCTCAGCGAACAGCCGCCGCATCATGTTCGGCAGCTGAAAGGCGATCTCGAACGCATCGTTAACAGCGCCCGCGCCAAAGACTTTAGCCATCACCACCTGATTGGCCAGCCCCGCGACGCGGGAGAGGGACGTCATGGCGGAGACGCCGACGATGGCTTTGAACAAATTCAAGGGTTGCGGCTTTTCACGATTTTCCGTAGAATAGCTGGTTCACCGAAACGATTACGTTAAAGAAGTCAGTCATGGCCAATTCCGCCCAAGCAAAAAAGCGCGCCCGTCAAAACGACAAGCAGCGCGCTCACAACGCCTCCCTGCGTACCCAATTGCGCACCGCCGTGAAAAAAGTGCAAAAAGCCGTTGCCGCTGGCGACCAGCCCGCTGCCATGCAGCAAATGCAAGCGTCGCAATCGGTGATTGATCGCATCGCCGACAAGCGCATCGTTCACAAAAACCTCGCCTCCCGCGTGAAAAGCAACCTCGTTCGCGCCATCAAAGGCATGGGTGCAGTGATTGCTCCGGCAGCAAAAGCCGCGTAATTCTTGGTTCGCAGGTGATCAAAACAAGGCCCTCCGGGGCCTTTTTTGTTGGCTGCAACTTTCTAATAGTCTTCGGTTGTCAGCGGCTTGGCGGGGGCCATCGGCGTATCTCGCGACATCCGCCGCACGGTATCCGGCAACAACGTCGCCACCGCATCCGCATCGAACGTAATCTGCAATTCGTTATCGACCGCGAAGCTCAAAAAGAAGCGGAACAATCGCGGCTCAAGTTCCGCCAGTTCACGCCGCACGATCACGCAGCGCAGGCCGTCGCGCAACGCGGGCGTCACCAGCGGGCTGTAGCGCAATTGCTCATCCGCGCCAAAGGCCGACATTACGCCGCACAAACGATCTGACCAGTCGCTCGGGCGAAATTGCTGGCCGCTCAGCGTAAGCCCTTTGATGATGAGGTCACTGTCGATTGAGATCGCGTGGCAGGGGGTGAGCGCATTCAACGCGCTAGGGGTCATGGATGGCCTGTTATCAAGGAGCGCCTCGCGCTTGGCGCTGGCAAATCTCCATTAATTTCAATTTTAACAACGCTAGTAAACTGTTGTTTTTACAAGCCTAGTCGCACTAGCAACGCCTATGCCTACGGCATCAAAGACTGCATCCAGCATCAACGCTGTCCCGGTCGCCAAAGTCCGCCACTTTCTGCAAATGACCGATTTTTCTGCGGAGGAATACGCCTATCTGTTCGAGCGCACCAAGATCATCAAAGATCGCTTCAAGCGCTATGAGCTGTATCACCCGCTGCGCGACCGAACCCTCGCGATGGTGTTCGAAAAGAATTCCACGCGCACTCGCGTGTCGTTTGAAGCGGGGATGAACCAGCTTGGCGGCTCAGCGATTTTCTTGACGAGCGAAGCGTCGCAGATTTCGCGAGGCGAACCGGTCGAAGATTTGGCACGCGTGGTGAGCCGCATGGTTGACGTGGTGATGATCCGCACCTTTCATCAACACGTAGTCGAAAAGTTCGCAGCGTATTCGCGCGTGCCGGTGATTAACGGGCTCACCGATGACCATCATCCATGTCAGGTACTGGCTGATATTTTCACCTTCGTCGAACAACGTGGGAGCATTTTTGGCAAGATCGTGACGTGGGTGGGTGACGCCAACAACATGCTCAATTCGTGGCTACAAGCCGCGAAAGTGTTGGGCTTTGTGATGCACGCATCGACACCACCCGGTTATCCCATTCCCGATGCCATGCTCGCGAGTGCCGACGGCCATGTGAAAGTCTTCGTCGACCCGCTGGAAGCTGCACGCGGCTCGCACTTGGTCACGACTGACGTGTGGACGAGCATGGGTTTCGAGGCCGAGACCGAGGCGCGTAAAAAAGCGTTCGCCGATTGGTGTGTCGATGAAGCCATGATGGCAATGGCCGATCCACAAGCGCTGTTCATGCATTGTTTGCCCGCTCATCGCGGTGAAGAAGTTACAGCGGGTGTGATCGACGGGCCGCAAAGCGTGGTGTGGGACGAGGCGGAGAACCGATTGCATGCGCAGAAAGCGCTGCTTGAGTATTTGGTGGTGGGCGAAGTCAAGTCGTGACCGATTTTGTGGGAGCGGTTCCACCGCGACTTTCCCGATCCGTTGCGTGATGCAAATCGCGGTGGAACCGCTCCCACAGGGGACGGAGATCGTCACGCTCGACGACGCCTTCATCGTCGTCAACAAGCCCAGTGGCTTGCTCTCCGTGCCCGGTCGCGGGCCTGGTAAAGCGGACTGCTTGAGTGCTCGCGTTCAGGCTGAATTTCCCGAAGCGTTGGTCGTGCATCGCCTCGACATGGAAACCTCAGGGCTCATGGTGTTCGCGCGCAACCTTGACGCACAACGTGCACTCAACCGCGCATTTGAGCAGCGGCTCGTCGAAAAATACTACGTTGCCATCGCTGCGGGCATTGTTGAAAACGATCAAGGCACGATCAATCTGCCGCTGATCTGTGATTGGCCGAATCGTCCGCGGCAAATGGTCGACCACGCGATTGGCAAGCCGTCGACGACACATTACGTCGTGCTCGCAAGAGCCGAAACGCTCATGCGAACACGCGTTGGTCTCACGCCGGTAACGGGCCGCAGCCATCAACTGCGCGTTCATATGGCGAGCCTTGGGCACGCGATCATTGGTGACAGTTTGTACGCCATAAATCCACCACCCGACGACCAACGCTTGCTTCTCCACGCCACGAAACTGCGCTTTCCGCATCCTGTATCGGGTGAGCTAGTAAATTGCGCCTCTGACGTGCCTTTTTGACCGCCTTTTTTCCGGTTTAAACGATTCAGCGATTTCAATTCACCCGCGTTTTCTACGTTTCACGCTGCTTCCCCGCGATTCGTCGCCTGCCCCCCGCAGCGACATCGAAGGCTGTCTACATTACGTTTCATGGCACTGACGCCATGCAACCCACAGAGAGACAACACCATGAAAACCGCTCAATTCCTCGGCGCCCTTTCCTCAGTAGAACGGGCTCTGACGGGCGCAATCGCAGTCACGCTGAGCCTCGCTTCTACGACCGTTATCGCCGCCGCATTCCAAGGCGCAGCCTACGTCGAAACTCAACCATTGATTGCTGCGATCGCTCGTGCGTTTGCCTAACCAGCGCCCGATGCAACGCACGCCAGCGCACGCGCTCCGCCCACTCACCATCGCCTTCGCACCGCAGCGCATCAACCCGATAAGCCCCGTACCACGCGGGAAGCGGTGGAGACTTAATCGCACGTAACCCCGACGTGCGCCTGAGTCCTCTCCGCTTCTCGCGCCGCTACGCGAAGCTAAACGGCAAGCTGCGCAACCGCTTGCCCGTCGCTGCATAAATCGCGTTGCCCAACGCGGGCGCAATCGGTGGCACGCCGACCTCGCCAATGCCACCCAGCGCGGCGCCTGAGTTGACGATCACCGTCTCAAACTGTGGGCATTCGGCCATGTTCATCAGGCCGCAATCGTTGAAATTACTTTGCTGAACGATGCCATCTTTCAACGTGATGTTGCCTTTGAGTGCCGCCGTCAAACCGTAGATTGCCGCGCCGGAAATTTGCGCTTTCACGTTGTCTGGATGCAGCGCCGTGCCGCAATCCACGGCGGTTACGACGCGACGCACTTTGATCTCTTTACCAACGACTTCGACGTCCACCACCATGCACGCAATGCTCTTGAATGATTCGGCCAGCGCGATGCCTCGGCCCCAACCCTTGCCTGAACCCGGCAGTGCGCTGCTCCACTTCGCCGCACTCGCTGCGGCATCGACAACCTTGGCGAATCGCGGTTGATCTTTCAGCAATTCAATGCGGAAAAGATAGGGGTCTTTTTTCAGCGCTACCGCCAGTTCGTCAACAAACGATTCAACGAAAAAGGCGGTGTATGAGTTGCCCACACTGCGCCAGTAACCCGTCGGCACTGGCAGATCAACCTGCGCATGATCGCACTTGAAATTGGCAAACGCATACGGCAAGTCGGCCGCGCCTTCAGCATTGGTTTTGTCGGGCGGAAAATCGCCGGCGAACAGCGGGTTCATGCGACCGATCACACTCTTGCTGACACTCGGCCCGACCATGCGATGATGCCACGCGCTCACTGCGCTTTTATCGTCCAGCACGGCTGTAAAACGGCAGGACACCGCTGGGCGATAGGCGTCGTGTTGAATGTCCTGCTCGCGCGACCAGATGAGTTGCACTGGCTTGCCGTTGGTCACTTTCGCGCAGGCCAGCGCCTGACGAATCACTTCGATGTCGAAGCGGCGACCAAAGCCGCCACCGAGATACGGTGTGTGTACGGTGACCGCGTCGTTCGCTACACCGACGTTACCTGCTGCGAGCCATTGCACAACCGTGGGTGCCTGATTGCCCACCCACACGTCCACCTTGCCGTCCTTGATAAGCGCTGTGCAGTTCAGCGGCTCCATCGCCGCATGTGCAAGGAAAGGCACGCTGTACGCCGCCTCGATACGTCGCGCTGCGGGCGTTGCCGCAATGACTTTTTCGGTTTTTCCGTGCTCACCAAACGTGCGACGAATCGGTGCGAAGCCACCGTCTTTGCCGTCTAGCACTTCTTTGTAACGGGCCGTGAGTTGATTGCTTGAAAGCACAGTTCCCGTTGGCCCGCCGCCAATCAATTCCGCTTCTTCCAGCGCTTTTTTCGCCGACCAGTAGCTGGCGGAAATCACGGCGAGCCAGTTGTCGCCGCGCACGTGATGCAGCACGTCTTTCGGTGCCGTGCCGTTCTTCCAGCGCACTTCCTGCAATGCGCCGCTGACAAACGGAATATGCTTGACTGTGGCGTAGAGCAGGCCCTCGGGACGCACGTCGATGCCGAACTGCGCTTTGCCTAACGCCTTTTCTACAACGTCAAGACGCGCGGGTGATGTGCCGAGAATCTTCCAGTCTTTCTGCGCTTTTACCGTCACTTGCGACGACGGCGAAAGTGCGGCGGCGGCCTGCGCAAACTCGCCGCTTGGCGCGTTCTTGCCAGAGGCAGCATGCCTGATCACTGATTTCTCAATTGTCAGTTCAGTAACCGGCACATTCCACCTCACCGCTGCCGCCGCGAGCAGCACGCCGCGCGCACTTGCCGCTGCCATGCGCATCGGCTCCCACCCGTCCCGCGTAGACGTGGAGCCACCGGTCATTTGCACCCCGAGCACGCGCGCAGTGGCGATCATCGCGGCCTGCATCGGCGCAGGTGCGCTGTCGCCAAGGGCGGTTACGTTGCCGTAAACGGCGCTGATTTGTGCCTGCTCGACGCGCACCTTGCTCCAGTCAGCGTCGAGTTCTTCGGCGACCAGCATCGCGAGCATGGTGAACACGCCTTGGCCCATTTCCTGTCGCGGCACCTGCACGATGATGGTGCTGTCGGGCAGGATTTTCAGCCACGCATTGAACGCCACCTCGCCGTCTTTCGCCGTCGGCTTGAAGGATTGCGCACCGGCAACGCGCCGCCAGGCGAGCGTGGTGCCGACGACGAGTGCGCCGCCAACCAGGCCCGTGCCAATGAGAAATGTGCGGCGGGTTTTTGACATTGGCTTTTTCATCGCGTGCGCCCCGAGGAAAACTTGTCATGTTGAGCGCAGCGAAACATCAGCCCGCACCCCATCCGCGCTTCGTTCATTTCGACTGTTTGCATAGTGATCCTTCGCTTCGCTCAGGATGACGAAGTGGATTTTTTGATTTGCGCCGCCCTTTTTATCGCCGCGCGCATCGCCGGATAGGTACCGCAGCGACACAGGTTGGTGATCGCCGCATCAATGTCAGCATCGGTCGGATCAGGCGTTTTGTCGAGCAGCGCGGTGCTCGCCATGATGAAGCCGGATTGGCAATAGCCGCACTGCGGAACCTGATGTTCAATCCATGCTTTTTGCACCGCGTTCGGCCCTTTTTCCGAGATGGCTTCGATGGTGGTGACAAGCTTACCGACCACTTCCGAAATGGGCATCACACAGGATCGAGTCGGCTGGCCGTCGACCAAAACGGTACATGCGCCACACATCGCAATGCCGCAACCGAACTTGGTACCAACTAGATTCACGTCTTCGCGCAACGCCCACAACAACGGTTTGTCGTCGGGTGCGTTGATGGTGACGGACTTTTGATTGATGGTGAGCGTGACGGCCACGGCGGGTTTCCTGACGGGTAGATTTGTGCCCAAAACGCACAGCAGCTTTTTAGTTAATCGCTTATTTTATTTGGGCTAGGATCACAAAAAACACGAATATCAACTATTAGACGAAACCACCTATAAACCCGATACAAACGGTCATTACAGCCAAAAGCTGTATTCACTTCAATCGCTTTGAAGCGAACCATATCAGCAGCAGCACAGGCGCGCCAATCAGCGCGGTGCCTACAAAAAAAGTGTTGTAGCCAACCGCGTCCACCGCCACCCCAGAAAATCCAGCCAACCACTTCGGCAACAGCACCATCATCGACGACAACAGCGCATATTGCGTCGCCGAATAGCTGATGTTGGTCAGGCTCGACAGATATGCAATAAACGCCGCCGACGCAATGCCGCTGGACAGGTTGTCAGCTGAAATGACAAACGTCAGGCCCAACACGTCATGGCCACGGGTTGACAGCCAGGCAAACAGCACGTTGCTCGCGGCCGACAAAACCGCGCCAAGCATCAACGTGCGCATCACGCCAAAACGCATTGACAACACGCCGCCAACAAACGCACCAACCAGCGTCATGATGACGCCATAAATTTTAGTGACCGCAGCCACCTCGTCCTTGGTGTAGCCCATGTCCACATAAAACGGGTTAGCCATGATGCCCATCACAATGTCGCTAATTCGGTACGTCGCGATGAGCGCCAAGATCAGCAGCGCGTTCCAACCGTAGCGCTTGAAGAAGTCGGCGAACGGTTCGATCAACGCCGACTGAAACCACTCGCCAATATTTTTGGCACGGACGATGGGTTTCGAGATCGGCTCTTTCGAAACCAGTACCGTGGCGAAGCCGACCACCATCGACGCCGCCATCACGAGATACGCAATCTTCCAGCTGTTCGGGTCGTAATTCGCAGGGTTCGCCACCTCCGCTCGCGCTGCGATCCACAATACGCCTGCACCGGCCCAGATCATCGCCAGACGATAGCCCGTTTGATACGAGGCAGCGAGCGCGGCTTGTCGATCCGTATCGGCCGATTCAATGCGAAAAGCGTCCAGAGCGATGTCTTGCGTGGCCGAGCCGAACGCGGTCAACAACGCAAACCAGACAATCGGCATCAACGCAATTTTCGGGTCAGAAAACGCCATGCCAACCAGGCCGCAGACGACCATCAGCTGCGCCAGCAGCAACCAGCTGCGGCGACGACCAAGCGCGCGGGTCAACCACGGAATTGGCAGTCGATCCACCAGCGGTGCCCAGCACCACTTGAAGCCGTAGGCTAAGCCCACCCATGACAAAAAGCCGATAGTGGAGCGATTGATGCCCGCCTCGCGCAACCAGAACGACAGCGTGCCCAGCACCAGCAGCAACGGCAATCCGGCAGAAAACCCCAGCGCCAGCATGCGCAGCGACGGCGCTTCCAGATACACCTTGAGCGATCGGAGCCAACCGGGTTTTTCAGCGGGGAGAACCTCTGGGCGTGCGCGCAAGTCTGAATCTGTCATCCAGCTATTATCGCGATATGAACAACCGTCTTTTCTCTGCACCGTCTGCGCACACCGCACTGCGCACGCTCATAGCCGCAGCTGCGGTCGTCTTGATCGCCACCTCCGCCGCTCATGCACAGCTCAGCAAACCGTTTCTGTGGGAGCTGACGAAAGAGCCGCCAAAAGAGACAACAAGGGACGCAACAAAGGACCCGGCCAAAGACGCCGCGAAAGGCAGCTTAACCGTTGTCCTGTTCGGATCGTTGCATGTGGCCAAGCCCGATTTTTATCCGGTGCCCGATTCAGTGCAAAAGCGATTTGACAACGCCAAAGTGCTGGCCGTTGAGGCTGATGTCACGCTCCCGGAAACGCAGCAGGCCTGCACCAAGCTGGCGGTGACTAAAGAGAAGCTGGAGAGCGTGTTGTCGGCCGAGGATTTTGCGGCGCTGTCGGGCTACATCCGCGCCGCAGCGATCCCCGATGCACTGATCGAAAACCGCAAGCTGTGGCTGGTCAATCTAGTCGTGGTCGGCGTTGAATTGGGCCAACTCGGCGTGGACTTTGCGCGCGGACTCGACGTGGTATTTTTGCGCGAAGCGAAGTTCGCAAAAAAACGCATCGTAGAGGTCGAAGGCGGCGCGTTGCAATGTGCGGCATTAGCGGGCGCTGGCCCCGCTGAAACCGCCGCCGCGATGACGCGATTTCTCGCCGCCGTTCGCCAGAACCGCATGGAGAAACGCTTGATCGAAATGCTCGCCGCCTATCGTACTGGCGACGGCGTGGCACTCAATCGATTGGTCAATGAGGACTTTGGCGACAGCGCCGATGGCCTAGCGTCAAAGCGGCGCATTTTTGATGACCGCCACCCGGCGATGGCGGACAAGATTGACAGCTATTTTAAGTCGCCCGACAGCCACTTTGTGGTGATTGGCGTTGGTCATTTGTTTGGCGAAAACAATTTGCTGGAGGCACTTGCGAATCGCGGCATACGCGCTAAACGGATTGCGGATTGAATAACGGAAGCAGCGATTAGTAGCCGGTTTTTCCGGACGAGCCAAAATTTTTCGGTGCCTGCCGTATCGCTCGTGCTTTGAACTCGAATTTGAATGTCGCCTCACTCGCGCCAGTGGCACCAATGGTCACCTTCTGCACCAGCGGCGGCTTGTACTGACCCAAGTCAGGATGCCACGCCGTGGCTTCGTAGTCACCGGCCGGCACATTCTCAATGCGCGCGATGCCGGACGGTGCGGCGGTCAGCGCATACCACGGTGTGTCGGCAACGTAGATGTAGGCGCGCATCCAGTCGTGCAGGATGCAGTAAGCGACCACCGCGCCCTCCTTGTCGAAACGTATCGGTGCCGGCGTATCGCCCGGTTTATGCACGGCGATTTCAAACGGTTTGATGCTCGAAAACGACTTGATGTGATGCTCCATATTGTCGCGGTTGGCAAACACCACACTGGAGCCCATGCGAATCACAGAAATGTAGGGCTTAAAGGTCGCGTTCTCTTGGCTCACCGTGATCTCCTGCGCGGCGGTTGCCGGTGCCGCGCGGCCAATGGGCTTGAGCGACACCACCACATTGGTTAACGCCAATGCGTCGCGATCACTGGCAACGCCCAAAAAGGTGCCTGCGTGGGCTGCCGGCAACGCGAGCGCGAGCGCGCCAAAAGTGGTCAGCACGAACCGCGTTAACAACGCGCGAGCCAAAGGGTTCTTCATTGTTTCTCCACCACGTCACGATGCATCGGCGCGAGCTTCGCGATGAGTTTATTCTGCTGATAGGTCGGCACATTACCCGCTGTTAAAGCGTCTTGCAGGTCTTCCGCCAAGGCGTTGAAATCAGCGGTTCTCACCTTCATGTTGGTATGCACCTCTTTCATCGACTTGCCCGAATATTTGCAGCCTCCGCCCAGCACATCACAGAACTGATCGGTCAACATCGCCTCAAGACGTTCGATGTCTGCATCTTTGAAAAAATTCGCGATACGCGGATTTTTTTGCACCCGCTCAACAAAATCGTGCGTGATCTTGCCAAGACCGGCGTAACCCCCATACGGCGCGAGCGCTGCTTCGTTGGGTGCTTGAGCAAACGCAACAGCAGCCCAAGCAGATACAAAAACGGCGACAAAGCTCGGTTTGAAAGTAACCATCGTGAACCCCTAAAAGTGTTTTTTGTGACATTTCAGCTGAGTGCGCAGTATCCACAACGGCGGTTTTATGCGCCGCCGCACACTAGAAAAGTCCGCGGGTCAATCGCTCAGAAACGCGTTTGTCGCGCGCAGATCGTCTTCGGTCAGCACGCCAGTGGCGGCTTTCAAGCGCAGGCCGTTGAGCAGCGTGTTGTAGCGCGACAACGCTAGGTCGCGCTGCACTTGCGTGACTTGTTGCTGGGCGTTGAGCACGTCTAGATTGGTTCGCACGCCGACTTCAAGGCCGAGCCTCGTCGAGGCCAGCAGCGTTTCTGCTGACTTCAACGCCTGTTGTTGCGCGGCCACGCTCGCCACGCCGCTGGTGGCACCGAGGTACGACTGCCGCACATTCAAGCCCGCCACACGACGCGCGGCTTCGAGATCGTTGCGGTTTTTGTCGACCAGCGCGAGCGTTTCGCGGATGCGTGCGCTTACGCCGCCGGAGAGGTCGAACGGCCAGTTGAAGGTGACACCGATCACGGCGGCATTTGTCCACGAACCGGTGCCGCTGCTGGCACCCCCGGTGGCTTGTGAGTTGGCGACCGTGGCGGTCGCATCAAGCGTCCAGTCCTTGCCAGTTTGGGCACGGCGAACGTCAAATTCTGATACCGATAACGTTTGCTGTGCGACGCGCACGCCGAACGCTTCGGCTTCGGCGCGGGTGACCCACGCCTCCATATTCGCGGGGTTGGGCGGCGGTACCTGCGCGTTGGTGCGCAGCAGTTTTAGATTAGCCTCATAGCGGCCCACGACGTTGCGCAAGGCGAAGCGCGTGCGCTCCAGCTCGTTCACCGCGGCGATTTCCTGCGCGATGACTTGGTCGTAGCGCGACTGCGCTTCGTTGGTGTCAACGATGGTCGCGGTACCGACTTCAAAATTGCGTTTGGCCTGCGCCAATTGCTCATCCACCGCCGCTTTTTGCGCGCGGACCAGCGTCAAGTTATCTTGCGCCAGAAGCACGTCGAAATACGCCTGCGACAAGCGCGTGGCGACGTCCATTTGCGCTGCGGCAAGCGACACTTCGAACAATTTAACCGATGCGTTCGCCTGTTCAATAATCACGAGATTAGCCGGGCGAATCAGCGGTTTGTTGACGTACGCCGACACGCTAGCCGCGAGATAAGCGCGATCAGTCTGTGCGTTCGGAAAACCACGCGCGTGGGCATCAAAATAGTTGGCGTTGGCGGAGGCGTTGATGCCAACAGCAAAACCGTTTGCGGCTTCAGCCTGCGTCACCCGTTCCCGAGCCGCGAGCAACGAGGCCTGCGCGGAGGTCACGGCGGGGTCTTGCGTGGCCGCTTCACGATAAAGGGTGAGCAGATCCGCCGCATGCGCGCCGGACGTGGCGAGCACAACGGGAAGCACGAAGAGCGCGACAGCGCGCAACGCTAGGGAAATTCGGGAAACCAGAAAAAGACGCATTCAGTGCTCCAACAAATTAATACTGTGGGACGGCAGGATCGACGCGGGCAGACCACGCGTCAATGCCGCCACTCAAATTGATCAGGTGGTCGAGTCCTTGACCCGCTAAAAATTGTGCGCATTGCATGCTGCGCATACCGTGGTGACAGATGACCACGATGGAGGCGTCTGTGGCATTGTCAGCCGCTTCCTGCAACGCTCTAATTTCGTCAACCCGCCGCGCTAACGTCGACATCGGAACGTTGACCGAATGACTGATGCGCGCCAACTCGAACTCCCACGACTCGCGCACGTCAAGGAAAACGGCCTTGGCCAGCACATTGCCACGCGCCTCGGCGACCGCAACAACATCCATTTGTTCGACCATCAGAATACAAACCTTGGCGCGAGCGCGGCGTTGGTTAGCGGCGCAACCACCGTTTCAAACAACGTATGGTCGCTGTGACCACCATGGGCCGTGACCGTGATCAATTGCGCGCGCATGACCGGCGATCTGCCGAGAATCGCAAAGATTTTTCCGCCTGACTTCAACTGCGCCAACACCTCGTCGGGGAGCACTTCCATCGATCCGGTGAACACGATCACGTCATACGGCGCCCGCGTCGCCCAGCCGCGTGCGGCGTCGCCGGTTTCAACGGTTGCGTTGGTGATGCCTGCTTTGGCCAGATTCGCCACTGCGAAGCGGGCGAGCGTGGGGTTGATTTCAACGCTCGTGACCTTGGCGGATCGCGACGCGAGCAACGCGGTCAAATAACCGCTGCCGGTGCCGACTTCGAGCACATGTTCAAAGCCGTGCAAATCGACGTCCTGAACCACACGGGCTTCCATCTTCGGTGACCACATCAGCTCCGCCGACGCAGACGAAGCAATCGACGACAAAGGAAGCTCCACGTCCATCAACGCAAATTCGCGCTGCGCAGGCGGTACAAAATTTTCACGCTTGAGCGTGTGCAGCAAATCGAGTACGTCAGTGTCCAGCACATCCCAGGTTCGGATTTGCTGCTCAACCATATTGAAGCGGACTTGTTCGATGTTCATAGGCGCTTTGTACGCTGCGGACAGCGTTTGTAAGGTATTCAAAATAGCCCGTTTTTACGGACTTAGTCAGCTAAATGACTCGCGGTCAGTTAGCTAAGTTTATCGGAAATTGGTGGTGTTGCAAGTTTTTTGGGCTCGTCGTGAAGTCGATTTGGTGAGAGCGGCGAAAGCCGCGACCCTTGATCGTCGATGTCACGCAATCGCGGCTTTCGCGAATCGTACGAGCACCTTGCGTCTATTCCGCCGGAACCTCCGCCATCCCCGGCACCGCCGCCAAGGGCGGATGTTTCGCCGCTTTCTTTGCTGCTCGCTTTTCTTTGAATTCTTCAATCATCGCGTAAATCACTGGCACCACGACCAGCGTCAAAATACCCGAGCTGAGCAAGCCGCCGATGATCGAGCGACCCATCGTGCCGTCCGCGCCCTCTTTCAGCGCCAGCGCCATCGGTAGCATGCCGAACACCATCGCCGCGGTGGTCATGAGAATTGGACGCAGCCGAATGTGCCCCGCCCGCACCAGTGCCTCGGCAATGCTTAAGCCCTGATCGCGTCGCGCCTGATTGGCGAAGTCGACCAGTAGGATGCCGTTTTTAACCACCAGCCCCATCAGCATGATGAACGCAATCATCGCGAACATGTTGAAGGTGGTGCGCGTTACCAACAACGCGAGCAGCACCCCGATCAGCGACAACGGTAAGGTTGCCATGATGGCAATCGGCTGCGCAAAGCTCATGAACTGCGAGCCGAGCACGAAGTAAATAAACGTTACCGCCAACACGAGCGCCACGATCGCGTAACCAAACGAATCACGCATGATCTGGTTATCGCCATCTTGTTGAAATCGATAACCGGGCGGCAGCGGGAAGGCCTCGATCAACTTGTTAACGTCGCCGCCCACCTCACCGGCTGTGCGGCCCTTGGCGTTCGCGCTGATCGTTACTTGCCGTTGCAGAAAGGCGCGTTCGATGGTCTTCGGATTAGTGCTCTCGTTGATGCTGGCCACGCGCTCCAGCGACAATGCGTCACCGTCCGGAGCGCGCGGATTAGTCAGCGGAATTTGCAGCAGTTGCGCCGGGTCATTCCTCACGTTGGCAGGCAAACGCACCGACACATCCACCGAGTTGCCCGAGGGCGGAAGCCATGTGACAACTGCGTCACCGGCCACCAACGCACGTGACACGCTGCCGATGATCGACGGGGTGATGCCAAACTCCGCACTCTCTGCGCGTTTGGGGACGATCACCAGTGCTGGCACAGCCGCTTTTTCGCTGCTTTCAATATCAACTACGCCGTCGATTTTTCCGAGTTTTTCCACGAATAGTTCGGACAGTTGCTTGAGCAGCGTGGCGTCGGGGCCGATGAACGACACCTGCACCGGCTTGTTCCAACCCACCGATACCGTCATACCGGCAATGCCTTTCACTGCCTCACGCGCGGCATCCTCGACTTGCTTTTGGCTGCGCGTGCGCTCGTTCCGCGGTTTGAGAATAACGTTGATCCAGCCGGTGTTTTTGCCGCGCCCGCCCCCGGCACCGGAATACAGCAATTTCAGCTCTGGAATTTTGCGCAGCTCTACTTCTGCCTGAGCGACTTTAATCGCGGTGTAGTCGAGGCTCGAACCGACCGGTGTTTCAAGACGCAAACCGAACTCGCTTTGATCATCTTTAGGGATGAATTCGCTGCCGATCAGTGGGAACAAAAACATGCTACCCACAAACAGCCCAAACACCATGGCGAGGACTGTTTTGCGACGATTCAACGACCAACGAATCACGCGCTCATATGAGTGTTGCAGCGCCTCCATTTTGCGGTCAAACCAATCAAGAAAGCGACCGAGCCACGGCAGCCGCTTGAAGCGGTTGCCTGCGGGATCCGGCCACACGGCAGAGAGCATGGGATCTAGCGTAAAGCTCACAAACAACGAGATCAATACGGCAACGACCACCGTCACGCCAAACTGGTAGAAAAACAAACCAATGATGCCGCCCATGAAGGCGACCGGCGCAAACACGGCCACAATCGCAAGCGTAGTTGACAACACGGCAAGTCCGATTTCTTCCGTTGCTTCAAGCGCTGCCTGTCGATGTGATTTGCCCATGGCGAGATGACGCACGATGTTTTCGCGCACCACAATCGCATCATCGATCAAGAGGCCGATACAGAGCGACAACGCCATCAGCGTGAGGTTGTTCAACGTGAAGCCAAACGCATACAACGCGATGAACGTGGCGACCACCGAAATCGGCAAAGTCAACGCGGTGATGACCGTGCTGCGCCACGACGCCAAGAACAAAAACACGATGAAAACAGTCAACAAACCGCCTTCAATAATGGTGCTTTTGACGCCATCAACACTCGATTTCACGTACTTGGATTGATCGGAAAGAATGGTCAATTCAACGTCCGATGGCAGTTCTTTTTTCAACCGCTCGATAGCGGCTTTTACGCCCTGCCCCACTTCAACAGTATTGCTTCCACGCACTTTGAGCATGTCGAGGCTGATGGCGCGCACGCCGTCGATGCGGGCAAAACTGGTTTGCTCCTTATTGCCGTCAACAATGGTCGCCACATCTGCAAGCCGCACCTGCAGGCCATCTCGGCGCGCCACGATCAAATTGGAGAAATCCGCCACGCTTTTAAAGCGGGCATCAACGCGCAACGATTTGTCGCTCTGGCCAATGGTGATATTGCCGACCGGCGCGTCGATGTTGTCGGTGCGAATGGCATTGAGCACTTGATCGACGCCGATGCGACGCGCCCGCAGTTTGGCGGGATCGGGTTCGATCTGAATCTCGCGGGTCGACGAGCCGTTGATGTTGACGGTCGCCACACCGGTGACGTTTTCCATGCGGCGACGCACGACCTCTTCGACGATGTAGGAGAGATCCGGCAGCGTGCGTATTTTCGAGGTGACGCCGAGTGACACGATGGCTTTGTCATCATCGCGATTAGCCTGCGAAACAAAGGGCTCTTTCGCCTCTTTTGGGAAGCTCGGTCGGATTTGTGCAAGCTTGTCGCGCATCTCCTGCATGGCCACCTTAATCTCGGTGCCCATCGCAAATTCGACAATCACTAAGCTCGAATTTTCGCGTGAACGCGAAGTGATTTTTTTCACGCCCGCGATGGTGTTGAGCGCATTTTCAATCGGCTTGGTGAGATCACTTTCCACCGCTTGCGGGCTCGCCCCCGGATACTGCACGACCGTGAAGGCGAACGGCAAATTCACCTCGGGCATGGCATCAATAGGCAGTCGGAAATACGACACCGCGCCCATCACCATGAGCGCAAACATCACCATGGTGCAAAACACCGGATTTTTAATCGCGACGCGGGTCATCCACATAGCTCAATCTCCCTGACTACTTGGATGCGGTAGCAGGGGGCGTTGCAACCGGTGGCACCGGCGGTGCCCCCGGCATCGACACCGGCTGCCCGTCGCTCGGCTCAACACCACGCAACGTAAGCACCGTCGCACCAGCCACCAAGCCTTCAGCAATCGGCACTAACGGATTAGATTGGTCGCTATTCGGCGTGATTTTTACGCGCTTTTTAGCGGCCTTACCATCCTGCACGACCCACACATAGCTGCCATTGACGTCGATTTTTAGTGCCGCGCGCGGAATGGTGATTGGCGCGGAGCTTTGCGCCAATTGCAATTGGCCAGAGAGGAAAGCGCCTGCCGGAACCGCGCTGTTGGCCGGTAGCGAAAAGCGCGTTTCGACGGTGCGCGCCGCGCTGCCCGTGGACGGGATGATGCGCGACAGTTTGCCCTCGATTTGTGCGCCGCCCGCGTCAAGCTGAAACTTGGCGATCTGGCCCATTTTGAGTTCCGCCACGCGTTCGGCGGCAACCGGCACCACCACCTCAAGCGAAGTTGGATCGATGATGGTGAACACCGCCATTTCATTGCCAACGCGCTCACCGGGCTCCACCATGCGCTTGGAAATGACGCCAGAAATCGGCGCCGTCAATACCGTTTCGGCCAGCGACGACTTCGCGATATCCATACTGGTTTTTGCGCTGTCGAACGCGGAGCGCGCGACAATGTAGCCGCTCTCGGCTGAATCAGACGCCGCCTTGGAGATAAATCCGCGGTCCGACAATGAGCGTTGCTGCGCGCGGTTTGATTCAGCCACCGTCAATTGCGCCTGAGTTTGCTTAAGCATGGAGTCACGCTCGGAAATGCGCAGCCGCAGCTCGTCGCTGTCGACACGCGCCAAACGCTCACCGGCCTGCACTTTGTCGCCCGCCCGCTTGACCATGCCGGTAGCAGTGCCTGCATGGCGCGAGCGCAACACGGCTTGCTTGGACGCATCCACTGTGCCCGCGACGGCGAGCGTTTGCACCAGCGTGGCGGGGCCAACAGTTGCCATGTCCACAGCGGCGAGAGCCAGCGTGGGGTCGGCCTTTTTTCCGTCTTTGCCGCCTGCTTTAGCGCTCACGGCCTCCGCCTGCTTGGCGCTGTAAGCCTTGAAGCCGAAAAATCCGCCCACCGCGGCTACCACCACGACAAGCCCTGTGACTGCCATCCATCGTTTGATTCGCATGAAATGCTCGGGCCTCGTGGGCCGTCCCCTTGGTCAATGTGAGCCCGAAGGTTAGAAGAAAACTGAGGTGGGCGTGTTGATGGTGCGACAAAGCCCCCAGTATTTGGCGTGAACAGCGGGTACGTTCAAGTCATACAGCTTTTTCACTCAACCCTTATTTTAGCTGGGTAAAACGATACTTTATCCTCAAGTCGATGTATAGCAAATACGTGCACTAGCCCTTATTTTACGGCGCTATGAACGAAAAGCTGTATACAAAGCTTCTGACTTCGCATATTTGCTTAGCCTGAATTCACACCTCGCCACAGACCACGTCGCTCATGCCGTAGTCATAACAGTACTGAAATTTTGCAACCTTCCAGCAAAATCTGCTGAATTTCCGCCTCCATTTCACGCGCTGTGCTTAAAGAAGTGGCAACTCGCTGGTAAAATCGGGAGTTACCCTCAACTATGCACTCTCGTCTTTCGCGGTGTCGCGTCCAGACGTCGGCTGTGGACACCCTAAAAAGCGCAGACTTCGGTCAACCCCGCACACCAACGGAGCCTTTCACGCATGGCAAAAGCTAAATCGAAACCCGTCGCCAAGGCTATCTTGGTCGGCAAAACCGTCGCCAAGACGGCACACGCCAAACCTGTGATCAAGCCGCGTACGAGCACGAAAGCCGCGCCGAGCGCTAAGACTAAAGTAAGCTTATCGCAAGCCAAGCCGCGTTCGGGCACTACCGTGAGCAAAGTGAAAGTTGCGCCGCCCAGGGCCAAAGCCAAAGCCAAAACCCCCGCCAAGACTAAGGTCGTAACTAAAGCGGCGAAAGTAGTCGCCGCGCCGCAGGGAAAAGCCGCAGGAAAAGCGAAACCAGCCGCTAAGGTCGTGAGCAAAGCGAAGATCGCGACGAAAACGGCCAAAACAGCGGCGGTAGTCAAAGCCAAGGCGAAGCCAGCCGCGAAAGTCGTCGCCAAAGTCGCGGCAAAAAAGCTTCTCAAAGTTGTGGCAAAAGTAGTAGCAAGGCCCGTCGCCAAAAAAGCGGTCAAGTCGGCAGCCAAAGTCGCGACTAAACCGGCAGCCAAACCCGCTGTAGTCAAACCGGTTGCCAAGGCGGTCGCGCTGCCGCTGGCTAAAGCGGTGGCAAAAGCCAGCCCTAGCCTTAGCCTCAGCCCAACCCCAATTTCGAGTAAATCTTCGGGCAAGCCGCCCGCAGCGCAAACAAAGGTAGCAGTCAATCCCGTGGTCGCAGTAAACAAATCAGTCGCGGAAGTGAAGCCGGACAAGCGAGACACCGTCGCATCAGCCAATCCAACCAAACCCGCGAAACCCACCAAAGCAGAGGCCATCGCGGCCGCTAAAAAAAATATGGCAGCGGTGCTTGCCGCCGTCCCCGCGCCGGTTAAAACCGGCAAGCCCGGTCGCCCCCCGAAAAACGCCGTAAACGCGCCTGAAGCGGAGACAGCGGAAGTTGTAGCCCCGGTCGCCATTGCGATCAACCCGTTGACCGGCAAGCCAAAAACCCGCAAACAGTTGTTGCTTGAGAAAAAGCAGCAAGCGTTGCTGGAAGCGCTCGCGCCGTTCAAAACGGTGGATGCCGAAACCCGTCGTCTGCGTCTGAAAACGCTGATTACACTCGGCAAAGATCGCGGCTATCTGACGTATTCGGAGATCAACGATCACCTGCCGGATGACTTGGTGGACGCTGAGGCGATTGAATCCATCGTTGCCATGATCAACGACATGGGCATCCAAGTCTTCGATGAAGCGCCAGCTGCCGAAGAGTTAATCATTTCGGAAACCGCGTCTGCGGTGGCCGATGATGACGTAGCCGAAGAAGCCGAACAGGCCATCTCGCAGCTCGACAGCGAATTCGGTCGCACGACGGATCCGGTTCGCATGTACATGCGCGAAATGGGCACGGTTGAGCTGTTGACGCGCGAAGGCGAAATCGAAATCGCCATGCGTATTGAGGACGGCCTCAAGCACATGGTGCAAGCGATCTCGGCGTGCCCGATGTCGATCGCGCAAATCCTTGAGCTGGCCGACAAAATTGAAAAAGGCGAAGCTATCGTTGACGACATCGTTGACGGCTTAGCGGGCCTTGAGCCGCCCGCACCAGCCCCTGCCGCGCCCATGGTTGCTGCTGACGCAGAGGGCGACGAAGAAGAGCAGGAAGAAGAGGAAGAGGACGAAGAGGCCACCGCCGCGATCTCTGCCGAGCTGCTCGCTAAACTCAAGTCCATGTCGCTCGAGAAATTCGCGACGATTCGCAAGAATCACGCAAAGCTGCTCGCTCATATCGAAAAGGGCGAGTACAAAAGCGAGAGCTACGTCAAGGCGCAAAAGAAGATCACTGAGGAGATGACCGACATCCGCTTTGCCGCGAAAATTGTGGAGCAGCTGTGTGATTCGGTGCGCGCTGAAGTCGAAAAAATTCGTGGTCACGAACGCAAGTTGCAAGAACTCCTGGTATTCAAGTGCCACATGCCACGCGAACATTTTTTGAAAATGTTCCCGGAAAAAGCGATGGATCTGAAGTGGGTCGACAAAGAGATCGCCGCCGAAAAACCATACAGCGACATCATGGCGAAAAATCGTCAAGCGTTGGTGGAACGTCAAGAATCGCTCTTGTCGCAACAGTCAAAAGTCATGTTGCCGCTGCAAGACTTCAAAGATATCTACAAACAGATGTCCTCGGGCGAAGCGAAATCGCGTAAGGCGAAGAAAGAAATGACCGAGGCCAACCTGCGCCTCGTGATCTCCATCGCCAAGAAATACACCAACCGTGGCTTGCAATTCCTTGACTTGATTCAAGAAGGCAACATCGGTTTGATGAAGGCCGTCGACAAGTTTGAATTCCGCCGCGGCTTCAAGTTTTCGACCTATGCGACGTGGTGGATTCGTCAGGCGATTACGCGGTCCATCGCCGATCAGGCGCGCACCATTCGTATCCCCGTTCATATGATCGAAACGATCAACAAAATGAACCGCATCTCACGGCAAATTTTGCAAGAAACAGGTATCGAGCCGGACGCGCCAACGCTCGCGTTGCGCATGGAAATTCCGGAGGACAAAATCCGCCGCATCATGAAGATCAGCAAAGAGCCGATCTCCATGGAAACGCCGATTGGTGATGATGAAGATTCACATCTG
>ENA-OFCE01000291-OFCE01000291.1-metagenomes-genome-assembly--contig:-NODE-291-length-33893-cov-16.285064_pt1 | contig 33893 bp, 34 predicted proteins | sample MGYA00153388_OFCE01 | MGnify analysis MGYA00153388 | reverse complement strand
GTAACATCACAAAAAACAGCATGTTACCTGACAACGCCTTAATGCGACAGAACCGGATAACCCATCTGCAGGCTGAAGCCTGCAGGGACCAAAGCCTGGCGCCTGCGGCGCTTCGGCCCGGGTCCGGAGATCCTGAAATAATGCGATTCATGGCGGAAAATAATCCCGATTTTGGGTTAAAAATTGCTAGGATTTTGATATAAAAAAGGTGCAGAAAATGCACTTATTTAATTTGTATTTTCAATCGAATTTCGAGGATAGAAAGTACAACAATCAAAGAAATTCAAACTCGGCTGTGCCCCTTCGGCTTCCCGGTGACCCGGGTCGTCGCCTGCACTTCGCCGGGTGTCCCCGTAGTGGCCACCCGGCTACGCGGAGCCAGGACGTGGCCTGTCTCCGTCCCGTTGGAATAGCAAGCGATGCCTGAAGGGCGGCGTGAGCAGCTGCCGTCCCGGCAGCGCCACTTTCGACTTGCCGTCTCTGACGGCCGCTAAGGAAAGCCGGTAAACCGGCTTCTCCCGGCGCCCACGTTCATCCCGTTGTCAGCGGTGTTCACTTTTGCTGTGACTGACGCTGCCCTGTTCCGGTCCATAAACAAGGGTCGGCTGAAGCCTGATGCCTGCACCCGTTCGCACTCCCTCCCGTTGGTCAGTCACAGCAACGTGCTCCCCGCCTTCCGGAAACGGAAAAAGGGGACACCAGAAAGAAGCCGAAGCGCACAACCAGCGGGGAAATGGGTAATGAAAGCAATGGCATTCTGGAGCAAATCGTGTGGATTCAACGGCTGGCGCAAAGCGCACTTTGTGGAAGGTGCGTGGCGTACCACGGCCTGTGCCACGTCGAAGACGCTGGATGAGCTGAATGCTTATGGCGATCACTGGGAGCTGGTGACGGTGGAAGAGGCGGAGGCACGCTTTGCCCAGGCAAATTATCAGCCGGTGTCCGAAATCAATGAGGCGCGGTTTATGGACATGCTGGAAGTGCTTCCGCCGCTCGACTGGCGCGGAACGGCTGACGGCCAGTCATTCAAGCTGAGCGAAATGTACAGCGGCAACATCACTGACATTTTTGCCCAATACGGCACGCGCTATTTCCAGATGCGCAACCACGCCACGCTCACACACAGCGAAATTATGGAAAAGGTTAAGGCGTTTATTGATGCCGAAGGGATTGCCGTTTAAGCGGCAATAAAAAAGCAGAGCGGTCGCTCTGCTTAATCACCCCGGTCTGTTAGCGCAGGCCGGAAACTACAAGTCTCAGATGTAGTTACATCATGAAAGACCGTTTTATCCTCGCATGTCAGGAATATTTTGTAAAGCCGCGCGAAAACGCGGAGGTGAGAAAGCAACATCGGGTACAGCGTGACACCGTCACAGAAGAGAGCATCTCGCCACGCGTGAAGGCGCTGGGGCGTCATATCGCCCGCTGTCAGCGCAAGCGCAAGCCTGTGCGCATCCCGGCACTGAACGTGGTGGAGTGGGGGCAGTTGCTGCGCTCACTGGAGATTAAGCGGGCGTATGCCTGATACCTGTGCCGTCCTCCGGGGCGGCATTTTCTGACCCGTCCGGGAGTCACCGGCATCGAGCCGCTGACTCCCGGAAACGAACGCCTGCTGAGACGGAGTACACAATGAAAAAGATTACAGAGGGCGCGCCTTATGGCGTCACGGTTATTCAGCTTGAAAACTGCGATGAGGCGCTTTACCTGCACGGAAATTACCTGGCGTGTGCCGATTTTGCTGAAAGAGATGATCCCGTCTGCGGTGTTGGAGAACACCTGGCGGAGACGTTGGGTGTTCCGTTTAAGCTTCTGACCCTGCCCGCTCCGGAAAACGAAGAGTGGGCCTGGAATGATGTTGTTGAGTCGCTGGGATGGGGAAAAACGCTCACGCTGGGCGCGAAAGTGATGCGCCCTGTTCTTGAATGCTCTACCTCCCATATTACGCTTGCTGACATCCATCTGCTTGCGACACGTCTACCCGGGAATGGATCCATGACACAGGCGTCGGATTCATGATCCGCCTTGATGCTGTCAGATCCCCCCTCCTGAAGCTGAAACAAAAAGGGCTGTCAGGTGCTGCGCACTGGGTTATCTGGCAGGGCATAAAGCAGGGCAATATCAGCATGATCCATTTTTCTGCTGTGGGAGATGAACTGGACGGTCTAGCGACATTCGACTGGTAATCATTTTGCCCCGGACTCCGGGGCAATGTGCTTCCCGATCAGCATAATTTTCCGCGTACTCAGCACTCGGGGCTCGCAGCTGGCTTGCGCCAGCGCCGCCCCGACCGGGTCCGCATGGCGGCCCCTGAAAGGAAACGGGCGTTGCCCGCCACTTCCCTCCGGCGTTTCCCTTTCTGTTCCCTGCGTGGTTACGGATTGCCCTTGCCGTGAAAGACACTGGCACGGACCGTGATTCAGGCAAGGGTAAAGGCTGCGCCTGCTGCCATCACCCGTTCGCACGCCTTCTCTTCGGTCAGTTGTTTGCGCTGCGGCCTCCGGCAGCCCCCTTGCATGAATCCCTGATGGTCCGGGCCGGTCATTTCATCACGGCAATGCCCTCCCGCAACGGTGACTCACCTTCGAAAGGAGAACGCCAGAAGACAGTCATTATTTAAACCATTCAGGAGAATTACCATGGCCCATTTATCCTCTGCTTTCCGTTCTGCCAATGTTATCCGCAAAGAGCGCGCTCTGACTAATGACGAGTTAATGCGCTATGTCCCGAGTGTGTTTTCAGAAGACAAACACGCGTCCCGCAGTGAGCGGTCGGGTAAGGACACGGTGTTACCACCGCATCCTCCCCTAAGAACCGTGCTTGCGAGTTTCCCCGCACACGGCTCAAGCCTTTCAAAGCCCCATTGAAGGAGCCGGTTTCACAACTTTGAATCTGCGTGCGCGTGCTATCTGGTAGCAGTCCGGATGCAACATCATCAGATTACTGTTGGTATCTCGCCCACCGTTGATCTTTCGTTCCACGTGGTAGAGACGCCATCCAGTAGATTCTCCGATCATCTGTCGGCAGACAGGGCAATGTCGTTCCTGCGCTAACCATATCCGAATCAGCCGGGTTCTTCCCTTAATTGAGCCTTGCATAGCAAGAGCCAATCGCTCTTCGAAGTAGGTTTCCCATTTAGGATCAAAGGGATTGGCATCAGAACGGATTTTCCTGTGCCGCCTGATCGGCGTACTGTCAATGTTGTAAAGCTCCAGAAGCTCGGGGACTCCGGTTTGGAGTATCCTGCCGGTTTCCGTGGCAAAGACCCAGTGCCGGGAGCCAATGATTCGGAAGTACTTCCTCCGAATCCATCCAGTTCCCTTGTGGGGATGCCGACGTTTTACCCAGCGCCACAGGCTATGCCATATCGCGCAACTGACCTTACTTAATGTTTGTTTCGCCACAACATGCCGATAGTAGTTTGCCCATCCACGTAACATCGGGTTGAGTTTCTTTATCAGTGTGTCGTGCCGCACCATTGCATTACCCTTAATCACTCCCCTTACTTTGCGCAGGAAACGTTGGACACTTACAGGAGCAGGCTTGATTAACAGTTTGCCCCCATATTTGCGTACGTTCATGCCGAGGAAGTCGAATCCATCGTTGATATGCGTGATCCTGGTCTTTTCTGGCGACATCGAGAGGCCCCGTTCCGCCAAAAACTGCTCGACCATAGGGATAACTTCTTCTGCCAGCATTTCACGAGTCACACCAGTTATGATGAAGTCGTCCGCATATCGAACGATATTGACCTTCGAAGGATTACGGGTACTCCTGCGATATTTAAGCCGCAGCAGGTGTTCTAATCCATCGAGAGTCATATTCATTAACGTTGGCGATATTATTCCCCCTTGGGGTGTGCCCGCCGCTGTTGGATAAAGGACATTGTGGTGAAAGTAGCCAGCTTTCAGCCACATTCGTAAGATCGCCTTGTCCATCGGGATATTGGCGACCAGCCAGTCGTGCGATATTTCGTCAAAGCAGCTACGGATGTCAGCTTCAAGGATCCATTCCGCACAATCGGTGTGTGAAAGAGCCTTGAAGCACTGTTCAATTGCATCAGCCGTTGATCGGGCAGACCTGAACCCATATGAGTTCGGGTCTGCTGTTGTTTCGGCTATCGGTTCCAAAGCGAGCAAATGCAGTGCCTGCTGCGCCCGGTCGATCATACAGGGAATGCCCAGTGCCCGCTGCTTCCCGTTGGCTTTTGGGATGTAAATCCGTCTCAGAGGCTGAGGACGATAGCCCCTTCGCCTGAGTGATAATACTGCCTTGAGCTTGATCTTCGGCGTAGACCACGTAATCCCATCCACGCCAGAAGTTCGTTTGCCGCGATTCTCTGTCACTCGCTTAACGGCGAGAGTTTTGCCGCTGAACGAGTGAGTGAGCAGCCATTGCAGTGCTTTCACTCTGCCATGTCTGCCTTCCTGTGTTGCCTTCACGATACGTGCCTGAAGCCTTCTGACCTCGCGGTGGCATCTTGCCCAGTCAATACTGTGCCAGTGCGTCGCCTGATCGGAGGGTGCACCAGAGCTATTTAGCTGCGCCGTCATTTGCTTTCCCTCCTTTAAAGGTTCGCCAGACTCTCTCGTGATGAAAGACCAGACTGAAGTTTGCCCGCTTTCGCGTGAGGTAATGTTGCCGAGCGACGCAACCTCTATCCATTCGATTACAGAATGGCCTTCGCTTTCTCAGTCCTCCTCTATCCGCACCGACAACAGTTTCCCTTACGGGGCACCTGCCCAACCGGGCGGCGATACGGATTTACCATGTTCCGTTCGAAGAACACGATGGGTTAGGTTCTGCTTCTCCGCCGGTAGCTCTGTTGTCCGCGTATCCCCAGTATATAAAGGAATATCCAGCTACTGTGCCTTTTGGCTACAGCCTTTCAGTACCTTTGGCTGCTTAATGTTGACGACGTTTATCAGCAGTTCACTTGTGTTAACCATACCATCAAGCCTAGCGCCTGAACCGCATTGGTACTTGCAGCCCTTGCTACATTGTCCCGATCGCTTCAGACCCAACAGTTGCCCATCGAGCCTGGATCAGTAGGCTACCGCTGACGGAACAGCGGGCTTTATCGCCGCAATACTTTGCGGGTAGAGCAATTCTTCGAACGACTTCATGTCGCACCTACACGTACATTCCGACCATCACCCTGCTGGACAATCTGCGCACGGAAGGTTTTCAGCCCTTTTTTGCCTGCCAGACCCGCACACGCGATGTGGGAAAACGCGAGCACACCAAACACATGCTTCGTCTGCGCCGTGAAGGGCAGATTGGCGGGCAGGAAGTGCCGGAAATTATTTTGCTCAACAGCCATGACGGGAGTAGCAGCTACCAGATGATCCCAGGGCTTTTCCGCTTCGTCTGTGCGAATGGCATGGTGTGTGGGCAGACGTTCGGTGAAATTCGCGTTCCGCACAAAGGCGACGTTGTGAGTCAGGTTATCGAGGGCGCATATGAGGTGCTGGCAATATTCGACGGTATCACCGAATCGAGTGAAGAGATGAAAAATATCCCGCTTAACAGAGATGAACAACGTATCTTTGCGGAGACAGCCCTCAGCTGGAAATATGACGAAAAGGGGAGGGAAAACATATCCCACTGGAACCAAAAGATGAGTTACGTGTTCGCCGCGAGGCGGATAAGCCCGGCTACCTATCAGCGCGTTCAGGAAAATATGGTTAAGGGCGGGCTGTGGGCGTCATCGGCGAAAGGAAGATTACAGCGTACCCGTGCGGTTACGGGCATTGACGGGGATATAAAACTGAACCGTGCGCTATGGGAAATGGCAGAAAAAATGAAGAAAATTAAATCCTGATGTGTATCCGGCGGGGGAAAACCTCCGCCACCTTTACAGCCTTGTCGTTTCATACAGGTATTGAACCTGTGCGAAACGATCCCCTTCCCGACCGAAAGAGAAATGCCACTGACGTGACTTTTCTCTTTCTCCCGTCCGCCCCTGAGTGGCTCACCTGATTAGCTCGCCGGATTCGATTCTGGTTCAGGTTTCTTGTTACTGCTATCAACCGTGCCTGCCGTTTTTTTACTTTTAACCGAACGTGGTGGCGATTTTTTTCGGGTATTAAGAATATCCCTGATGGCCTTCACGCTGGTTGGTATCCCGGCAGATTCGAGCGCACTTCGAATATCTTCCACGCTGTAACCTTTGTTATTCGACAGCTCAATAATTTTTTCCTTTAATTGCTCCAGTACATCTGTTTTTGTGAGACGTGTTGGTGTCAAATCCGGCAGATCATCCAGTGACGATTTAGCCAGCTCAACATCCTCGACGCTATACCATTTCTTCTCAGCCATTCTTCAATTTCCTGTGTTTATGTGCTCAATTCTAGGCTACGAGTATACCTCCCGAAATAACTCAGTGCCAGAACCCGGCATTTATGGTGTAAGCCAGTGACGGCGAAGCCGAAATCAAATATACTTCAGACAAAGAATAGAAATATGACGCTAAACGTGGGACAGGGTATGTTTTGTAGCACCGCCTGCACGCAGTCGGCCCCACAAAACGACCTGGTCAGGACTCTGTCCCGACACCCAGATTACGGTTCTCGCCTCAACTGGCGTGAAGGATTGAAGATGAGTAAGAGTGAAAAACGCCAGAGAACGGCGCTCTTGGGCAGCGTGCGGTGCTATCCGGAAGAGAAGGAAAAAATCCAGGCCAGTGCGAAAGCTGCAGGTCTCTCGACAGGGGAGTTTCTTCGGCGTTCAGCCCTTGGTCGTCGCATTGTAGCTAAAGGCGACACCAGGCAGATGAATGAGATTCTGAAACTGGGTGGCCTGCAAAAGCACCTCTACACCGAGATGCAAAAACTGGGGGTGATGACACCAGAACTCAGCAAGCAGTTTGCTGATACTCTGGCCGCACTTCAGAAAACGTTAATGAAATTTCGGGCCGAGAGCCTGAACAACACAGAGGATTAAGATGCTCGCAGTCGTGGCCGAAAGACGTCGTGATGGTAAATCCAGCTTCGTGCAACTCGTCTCCTATACCATCCTGCGCGATGATGTTGAGATGAGCGAAACGCTGTCGCCAGAACGGCCCTTTGTTCGCAAGTCACGTTCGGAAGATAAAATCTTCAATGACCTGGTCGGGTATGCGACACGTAATGCGCTACCGGATTCACAGGATGTTATCGCAACGTTCCCGGACGGGCGCCAGCAGGTGCGTTGCGATAAAGTCATCTGTGAGACCAACTGCTTTTCTCTCGCGACTGCCTCCATAGAAATGGATATGGTGGCCGTACAGAATACCCGCTGTAATGACCCGGTTTACCACGCCATTCTGTCGTGGCCAGAGTCAGAAAGCCCCACGCCTGACCAGATTTTTGAATCAGCAAGACACTGCCTGAAACGCCTCGGTATGGAAGGGCACCAGTATGTTTTTGCCATCCATGACGACACCGATAATCTGCACTGCCACCTGACCGTGAATCGTATCAATGCGGTGAGCTACAAAGCGGCGTCACTGTATAACGATCGCTTCACGCTCGACCGTTGCTGCCGTGAGCTAGAGCTGAAGAACGGCTGGAAACATGACAATGGTCCTTACATGGTGAATGATTCTGGTGCGATTGTTCGCCGCCAGAAATTCTATAAATCTGCTCCTGCAGCTGCCCGCCAGCTTGAGCATTTTGGTGATAAGGAAAGTCTGTTTTCGTATGCAGTGGATAACTGCCGGGAGAAAATGGATGCGTTGTTTCTGGGCGGGAACTATGACTGGGATGGTGTGCATGACATTCTGATTGCGGCCGGACTGGAGCTGCACCAGAAAGGTGAGGGACTTGCGATTTACGACGTCGCCGATGATGAGCAGGCACCGATTAAAGCCAGCGATCTTCATCCGGAACTGACGCTGAGTTGTCAGCAGGAACTGATTGGTGGATTTACCCGGGCATCCGTTATCCGTGAGGTGAACCGTGACGGCAAGGATGTGTTGCTGAGCGCCGTGGATATTGAATCACAGTACGACAATCGTCTTCACCGTCGTGATAAAGAGGCCAGAGCCGAGCGTCGTAACTCCCGTGCTGAGGCCAGACAAGACCTCATTGCGCGCTATAAGGCGTACAAGACCAGTTTTGTTCGACCGGGGATTTCAGCGGCCGCTGTCCGGACCCGCTTCCGCGAACTGGCGGCTGGTTATCGTATTCGCAAGAACAACGTGCGTATGACCGAACGCGATCCTCTTCTGCGTAAGCTGATGTTCCGTGCGCTGGAAGTGGAGAAGATGAAGGATATGGCAGCGCTGCGTCTGCTGATAAGAGATGAGAGGAAGCTTCTGAAAGAGATGCCGGGTTCCCGTCCATTATCGTATCGCGCCTGGGTGGAAGTGCAGGCTACCGACAATGACGCAGCGGCTATCTCTCAGTTGCGTGGTTGGGCTTACCGTGAGAAGCGTAAGAACCGTACTGCGGCCATCTCTGACAATATTATTCTCCACTCAGTTGCGGATGATATTCGTCCGTCGCAGATTCGTGGTTACGATACGAATGTGAATCGTGATGGTGCGGTGGTGTATTCATCCGGAGGTAAGCCGGTGCTGCTCGATCGTGGTTTGTATATAGAGGTTGCCGATGCGCCGGCTGAGAAGGGTAAAAATCTGGCGATGGCGTTGCACATCACCGGAGAGAAAAGCGGGGAGACGGTGGAAGTCAGGGGAGATAAAGCGTTTGTGCAGGGTACCATTCAGTACATTCCGCACTTCAATGCGTCATCCGGTAAAACCGTACCTCTGACTCATCCTGTGCAGCGCCAGCAGGCGGGCTACACTGGTATGAGTCGTCAGGATCCGGACACAACGCTCAGTAAAAAAATTATGCAGCCTCAGAGCTCACCCAAACCCGACTGGCAACCCTGAAACTGGAGGATTAAATGGAATTATTTCACGGGTCGCGCGCTCGCTTCACCGGGTTGCGTCGCATTAGCGTAAGCAAGTTAGCAACAGTTGTGCTGCCGAATTTTCATTCAACCAATAAATAAAATTGTTCCGCGGGTGACAACCTTTCACTTTGCGGATGTTGATATTGCCCTTTTCGTATCATGTGGAGCAGTTCGATACCCGCTAGGATCGCCTGCGCCCGTCGAAACGATTTAAATCCCAGCATCGGGCGTATCCGGCGTTTGATATTGCGGTGGTCTTGCTCAACCAGGTTGTTCAAGTATTTACTGTGCCGGACGGTAATGGTTTCCTCTTCAGGTTTGTCGGCATTGAGCGCGGCCAGAGCCGCAGTATTGGCACCGCTTTTATCGATCGTCACCGCGTCAGGTTCTCCGTGGTGACGGATGGCCTTGCGAAAGAAGCGTAATGCCGCTGCAACATCCCGTTTGGCGGTCAGCAGGAAGTCGATAGTCTGGCCGGCAGTATCGATGGCCCGGTATAGGTATTTCCATTGCCCTCTGACTTTGATGTAGGTTTCGTCCATGCGCCAGCGGCGGCCCACGGCGCGTTTATGCCGGCGAAACGTCTTATCCAGCAACGGCACTAGGCGGATAATCCAACGATGGAGCGTGGAATGGTCAACGACAATGCCGCGCTCTGCCATCATCTCTTCCACGTTGCGTAGGCTGAGTGAGTAGGCCAAATACCAGCGTACACATTGAGCGATAATATCGACGGGATAATGCAGCCGCCTGAAGGCGTTTCGGATCAAAGACATGGTCAGGTAACATCATAAAAAGACAGCATGTTACCCGACACAATCTTAATGCGACAGAACCAATGTAAACGTTTAAAGGCTTTTCGGATCAGAGGCATGAGCAGGTAACATCTTAAAAAAACAGTACATTACCTGACGCCGCCTTAATGCGACATAACCCTGGAGACCGAGTTGAAACCTGCCGAAACAGGTTTTGTATTATTTCAGGCGCTTTGCCCACGCGTTGCGCATAACAGGCATAAACGTTGGTGGTATGACACCCATTTTTGGTAATGGGATCTTGACTGTTACACCCGGTGATGCGTCAAACCATACGTCATTGAAGGGGAGTTTTTGAAGTCGATTCAAGTCGAACTTTGTCGGAACATCAAGCCCCGCGGTATCAAGTTGTTCATCAATGACAAAATCCCCATCGTAGACCTTGCCGATCTGTGACGTTCCATAGGTAATCAGCACCGCGTGAATATCGGTAAACACGTTCAGTATAAGCCCGGGGCGCGGGTATGGCCCTGGGTTGCCTAAGTCCTCGCTATGAGGAAACTTACACCAGAGTATGTCTCCGGGCTGTGGTAATGGTTTAAAGTCAGTGGCCATGCGCTTCCTGCTTATTTGAATAATGGAGAATCCAGATCTTCTTTTGAGATTTCCATACCTGAGATTTTATTAATGGCAGTATGCTGGGCATCTGTCAGTGGGCCATTATCAAGTTCATAGGCTGGCAGAACATCGTGCGCCAGATAGCGTAACGCTTTATGGACGAGCTCAGTCTGGTTAAGAGCCAGCTCTTCCATCAGACGGGTAAACGTCGCTTCACTGACTCCGTACTCGTTGTCACGTGCACGCAACTGGAAAAGAAATTTCTTCGGAGTAGTTTGTGCGCCGGTTTCCACTTTGCTTTTATCGACGCGTGGACGGCGTTTAGCTGTCGCGGCTACGTGGGTTTCAGTAATGGTCGTCATGATTAACCTCTCTTTCTTACTTTTTTATGACTATATTGAAAGTATATAGTAATTGCATGCTGTTTGCTATATGGATTGTATATAGCAGTCATTGTAAGACGGTTGCTGGCGACTAACACCCTGAGATCCAATAAAACTATAACCGGAAGTTTTACGGGGGGAAGGGGTTTAAGCTTCAATGGGCTCTGTCGCATTCGCGGATATCCGATTAACCCCGTTGCTGGATAAGGCTTTCCGTCGGCATAAACGCGCCGTGGGGTGCCGCTGGCGAATGGATGAAACCTACATTAAGGGGTAGTGACCGGGTAGCTGCGATAACTGCCAACTTTTCTTCACCTCATCACGACGCATAAACGAACGTTTGTGCAACCATCCCTGTCCCAACGTAATGATGCGGCCTTGTGCGTTGCAAAAATGTATTGCAATATAGAAGCAAATGGCAACAGGAAATCGCAATCATGCTCATTGGTTATGCCCGGGTTTCGACACAGGAACAGGATACTCAGTCTCAGATATCAGCACTAAAGTCAGCCGGGTGTGAACTGATATTCCAGGAAAAAGCTTCGGGAGGACGATGGGATCGACCCGAGCTACAACGTCTTTTACAGCAGCTACGCAAAGATGATCAGGTTATTGTATGGAAACTGGATCGTCTTTCCCGTTCTCTGAAGGATTTATTGCTGACGCTGGAGAAGATTGAAAACACGGGGGCTGATTTCCGCAGTATTACCGAAAATATTGACACATCAACTCCGGCAGGAAGGATGATGATGCAGATCGTTGGCTCCTTTGCTGAATTTGAACGCGCCATGCTTCGTGAACGAACAAGGAACGGGCTTGAGGCGGCACGCCAGGATGGTCGGGTTGGTGGACGACGCCCCAAATTAACACCTCAGCAGCAAAAAGAGATTGTCTCGCTCGTCACATCGGGGCAGAAAACTGGCGCTGATGCTGCACGTCTGTTCCGTGTTCACCCTTCCACCGTGGTGCGGCTTCTTGCCAGACATCGGATGACTGAGATCGGACAGACATAAATCGATTCGGAGGTATTTACAGCAGAGTATGGTTCGCCAATCTGACAGCGATGAATTATCGGCACTGCGGGCAGAAAATGCCCGATTGATTTCGTTACTTGATGCCCATGGGATCGAGTGGCGACTTAAGCGGCAGGTTTCGGTGCAAAAATTATCAACCTTATCTACTGACGACAAGGTTGCGCTGTTTCGCCGACTGTTCCGGGGGCGGGACGATGTATGGGCTCTGCGCTGGGAAAGTAAAAACAGCGGAAAGTCGGGCTATTCTCCCGCCTGTGCCAACGAATGGCAGCCAGGTATATGTGGTAAACCCCGGATAAAATGTAGCGACTGCTCTCACCGTCGGCTCATTCCCGTATCGTATCCCGTTATCTACCGGCATCTGGCTGGCGAACACACCATCGGTGTATATCCTTTGCTTGAAGATGACTTCTGTTATTTTCTGGCCGTTGATTTTGACGAAGCAGAATGGCAGGCCGATGCGTCAGCGTTCATGCAATCCTGCGATGAACTCGGTGTGCCAGCAGCACTGGAAGTATCAAGATCGCGTCAGGGGGCTCATATCTGGGTGTTTTTTGCGTCCCGCGTTCTGGCCAGGGATGCCCGCCGTCTGGGGACGGCTATTATCAGTCATACCTGTAACCGGACCCGACAGCTCCAGTTGGGCTCCTATGACCGGTTGTTTCCGAATCAGGATATTATGCCAAAAGGTGGATTCGGTAACCTGATTGCGCTGCCTCTGCAAAAAGGGCCGCGAGAGTCGGGTGGGAGTATTTTTGTTGATGCTACCCTCCAGCCTTATCCTGACCAGTGGGCTTTCCTGGCATCGGTGATACCCATGAACGCTCATGATATTGAGCCGACGATATTACGGGCTACCGGAAATACTCATCCTCTTGATGTGACCTTTATCAACGAAGAGGATTTGGCCACACCATGGAAGCCCGAAAAATCATCAGATACCAGGCTTAACCTTCCGCTACCGGATTCACTGAAGGTCACGCTTGCTAACCTGATCTACTTCGAAAAAGCACAATTACCCCAGGCGCTGGCCAACCGACTGATCCGGCTGGCAGCATTTCAGAACCCTGAGTTTTATAAAGCTCAGGCCATGCGCATGTCAGTATGGGATAAGCCCCGTGTAATAGGCTGTGCTGAGAATTATCCCCAGCATATTGCTTTGCCCCGTGGGTGTCTGGATACGGCGTTATCTTTACTGCACGACAACAGCATTGCCTGTGAAATAACAGACGAGCGGTTCGCAGGAACAGCATGTGATGTGGCTTTCCTGGGAAAACTGAGGCCAGACCAGGACGCTGCGGTTTCTGAGTTACTGCGCCATGATTGCGGTGTGCTTTGCGCGCCAACCGCTTTTGGTAAGACGGTCACTGCGGCGGCAGCTATCGCCCGTCGAAAAGTCAATACGCTTGTGCTGGTACATCGAACTGAATTGTTGAAACAATGGCAGGAGCGCCTCCGTCTGTTTCTGCAAACCAGTAACGATATTGGTGTTATCGGGGGCGGCAAAAACAAACCTGGCGGTGATATTGATATTGCGGTGATGCAGTCAATATCCAGGCATGGAGAGGTAGATCCGCTGGTTAAGAATTATGGGCAAATCATCGTTGATGAGTGCCATCATATTGGCGCGGCTTCTTTCGATGCGATACTGAAAGAGGCAAATGCCAGATATGTGCTGGGACTGACTGCAACGCCGGTTCGACGGGATGGCTTGCATCCCATCATATTTATGCACTGTGGACCCATTCGCCATACAGCAGCCCGCCCAAAAGAAAGTCCCCATAATCTGGAAGTGGCTCCCCGTACCCGTTTTACACGCGGGAATCTGCCATCTGATGCCAGAATACAGGATGTTTTCAGAGAAATAACGCTGGATCAGGAAAGAACGTCAGCTATTGCTGGCGAGGCCAGGAGCGCTTTCGGACAGGGACGTAAAGTTCTGGTGTTGACCGAACGTACCGATCACCTGGATGACATAGCGTCCGAACTGGCATTACTGAAATTATCACCATTTGTTCTTCACGGACGGTTATCGAAAAAAAAGCGTACGATGCTTATTTCCGAGCTGAATGCCCTGCCACCGGATGCGCCCCGTATTCTGCTGTCAACGGGTAAACTGGTTGGCGAAGGGTTTGACCATCCTCCACTGGATACGCTGGTTCTCGCCATGCCCGTGTCGTGGAAAGGCACACTACAGCAGTATGCTGGCCGCCTCCACAGGGAGCATTCGGGCAAAACTGATGTCAGAATAATCGACTTTGTGGATACAGGTTATCCTGCGCTGCTCAGGATGTGGGATAAACGTCAGCGGGGTTATAAGGCGATGGGGTACCGGATCGTGGCTGAAAATGATGCAGAACCCGATCCTGAAACCCCAGTCAAATTAACATTATAGTAAGACACTGATAATGGGACGGCTGAATGAAACGGATCTGGGATATTGATGAGCTGGCAGAACACTGGAGTCTGAAGTTTGAAGAAACCCGACTGCTCAAAACCAAGCCCGCCAGAAACCACCTGCCATTTGCCGTTCAGCTTAAGTTTTATCAGAACACCGGACGTTTCCCTTCGGCAATCAATGAGATCCCGGAAACGCCACTCCACTATTTAGCCGAGCAGCTGGAAGTGGATGTTTTCGGGGTTCAGGAATATGAGTGGTCCGGGCGAACCGGGGCACGGCATCGCAAGGAGATCCTTAGCTTCCTGGGCATCCGCCGGGTATCAGCAACAGATAAACACGCGTTTTCAGACTGGCTGATTGCCACCCTTTATCCTCATGGCTCTGATCCTGCTGACGCCACCGAGGCTGCATTTGGCTGGTTCCAGCAACGCCAGGTCGAATGTCCCGCCGATAAGGAGCTTGAACGGCTGGTACGTTCGTCTTTCCAACAGTTTGAACTCCATCTGTACCAGCGCTGCGCTGACAGTCTGTCCACTGACAGCAAAATGTTGATGGAAGCTTCACTGAGCAATGACGCTGATGGCGTAAGTTTTGGCGACCTCAAAGCCGACCCCGGGCGCATAGGGCTGGAAAGCGTGTTAAAGGAAGTCGAAAAACTCAATTTTATACGCTCACTGCATCTGCCGGTTGGTATGTTTGCCTCTTTCAGCACAAAAGTGTTGCAACGTTACCGGCAGCGCGTGAACAGTGAAAGTGCCTGGGAAATGAGGCAGCATCCCTGGACAATCCGTTACGGGCTTTACGCCGTATTTCTGTACAGCCGGCAGAGGGAGATAATCGACGGTTTGATCGAGTTGTTCATTCAGATCGTCCATCGCCTGTCAGCACGCTCCGAACGCCGGTTGGTTAAAACACTGCTCGCAGATTTTCAGAAAGTTCATGGCAAAACGGCACTTTTATTCCGGATAGCGGAAGCGGTTTTGAATAATCCTGAGGGACTGGTTAAAGAAGTTGTGTACCCGGTTGCGGGAGAGGACACGCTGAAAAGCCTGTTGAAAGAATTTAAATCGTCGGGCCCGGCTTACCAGCAGCAGGTTCATAAGATCCTCAGGTCCTCCTACAGCAACCACTACCGCCGTATGCTGCCCAAGATACTGGATGCGCTGACCTTTTGCTCTGGTAACAGCCGCCACCATCCGGTACTGGATGCTCTTGACTGGCTTAAAGACCATGAGAGCAGTACTCAGCGTTATATACGGCTTGAAGATTCTATTCCCGTGGAGGGCGTGATTCAGCCCAAGTGGCATGACATTGTTATTGAAGAGCATCAGGGCGAAAAGCGAATCAACCGGATAAACTACGAGATATGCGTTATGCAGGCACTAAGGAACCGCCTGCGCAGTAAAGAGATCTGGGTGGTGGATGCCGACCGTTACCGAAATCCCGACGATGATCTTCCGCAGGATTTTGATGCTAACCGTGAAAATTATTACCGTGACCTTGGTCAGACCACCGATGCCACCACCTTCGTTTCACAGTTACGTGATGATATGAATGCCGCACTGGAAGCCCTCAACCGCAATATGCCCAAAAATCGCAATGTAAAAATTCGGTCTCAGGGTAAAAACAGGATCTCTATAACTCCCTTTGAGCCCCAGGAGGAACCCGTTAATCTGGCTGGTTTGAAACGTGAGATATCAGGTCGATGGCCTATGACCAGCCTGCTCGATGTGCTGAAAGAAGCGGACCTGCGGATTGGATTCAGTGATCATTTTAAAAGTGTCGCAGACCGGGAGAACCTCGACAGGCAAAGCCTTCAGCAACGTTTACTGCTTTGCCTTTATGGTATGGGGACCAATACCGGCTTAAAACGAGTCAGCGGTGGGCGCCATGGGATAAGTTACAAAGAGCTTCTGAATGTGCGGCGTCGCTATGTACATAAAGCCGCATTGCGTAATGCGATTGGCCAGGTTGCCCGGGCAATTTTTGCTGTTCGTAATCCTGCCGTCTGGGGGGAAGGGACAACATCCTGCGCTTCGGATTCCAAAAAATTTGGCTCCTGGGATCAAAATCTGATGACGGAATGGCATATTCGGTATGGCGGCCGTGGCGTCATGATTTACTGGCATGTGGAAAAGAAATCCACCTGCATTTACTCCCAGCTCAAGCGTTGCTCTTCTTCTGAAGTCGCCGCCATGATAGAGGGTGTTTTACGCCACTGTACTGATATGGATATCGAGCGACAGTACGTCGACAGCCACGGGCAGAGTGAAGTTGCTTTTGCTTTCTCATATTTGCTCGGTTTTGACCTTCTACCGCGCCTTAAGGCTATCGCCAGCCAGAAACTCTATCGTACCGGTGATGAAAAAAACGGAGACTATCCAAATCTGGACCCCGTGTTAACCCGCGCCATTAACTGGGAACTCATCATTCAGCAGTACGATGAGATGATTAAATACGCAACAGCGTTAAAACAGGGAACCGCAGAACCAGAAGCCATTTTACGCCGGTTTACCAGGAATAACGTTCAACATCCGACTTATAAGGCTCTGGCAGAACTGGGGAAAGCAATAAAAACCATTTTCTTGTGTCGGTATATTGGCTCCGAAGATCTTCGTATTGAGATAAATGAAGGGCTGAACGTAGTGGAAAACTGGAACAGTGCAAATGCGTTCATTTTTTATGGTAAGGGCGGGGAAGTGGCGACAAACCGTCTGGAAGAGCAGGAGTTGTCTGTCCTGGCGCTGCATTTGTTGCAGATTTGCCTGGTCTACGTGAACACGCTGATGATCCAGCAGGTACTCCATGAACCCGTATGGCTGTCACGAATGAAGGCAGAAGACTTCAGGGCACTGACGCCACTGATTTACGCCCATGTAAACCCCTACGGGATATTTGAACTTGATATGGAAACAAGGTTACCGATCGACGTGGTTGCCTGAAAGTTGGCAGTTATCGCAGCTACCCGGTCACTACCCCATTAAAGTGGGAATATCTCCACCGCGCGGTGGATACTTCAGGCCAAACTATCGACTTCCTGCTGGCTGCTAAACGGGATACCGCAGCGGCGCTGCGCTTCTTTCGCAAAGCCATTCGTCATCACGGCGAACCCGAGGTGGTGATCATTGATAAAAGTGGTGCCAACACGGCAGCGCTGACTACACTCAACGCCGACAAACCAGAAGAAGAAACCATTACTGTCAGGCAGAACAAGTATCTGAATAATCTGGTTGAACAAGATCACCGCAACATCAAACGCCGCATACGCCCGATGCTTGGATTCAAATCGTTTCGACGGGCACAGACGATCCTAGCCGGCATCGAACTGATCCATATGATACGAAAAGGACAATATCAACCTCCGCAAAGTGAGGGATTGTCACCTGCGGAACAATTCTACTTGCTGGCTGCCTAAATAACCGACAGCGCAACTTTGGCCAACCTCATGTCACTAATGCGACAGAACCCGTACCGTCGATAACTCCAAGATAATGCACGACAAACTGATCATCACCGACCAGGTGAATGTCGAGACCGGGTCATTCAATTTTAGCCGCGCAGCGGCGCGGTCCAACTCGGAAAATGCGCTGGTGCTGCGTGATATGCCTGGCGTGGTACAAACCTACCTGGCGCACTGGCATCGCGCTGGGATATCGGGAAGGGGTGGCGCTCGTCGTATTGAAATGTCCCTCATACCTTTCTGTCACCCTATGACGACTTGATCCTCTGGGGTCCAGTCGTCCGTTCTTCCTATATTTTTATCTGTCATCCCGCGCCAACGGGACTGAAAAATGCTTTTTATGCTGATAACTTACGGATTCTGTAGTACGCTTTGCAAAACGATCCTTTTCAGATCCTTGAGGAGGCAGAAATGTCACAGGCCGTAAACGCAGTTACTTCCTCATCGAAAACGAAGCGTATTTACCGTAAAGGTAATCCTATGTCGCCGTCAGAAAGACAGCAGGCATTGGTTGCCCGCAAGAAAGAAACTCATAAAGAAATTCGTGTGTACGTACAGAGTGCCCTAAAAAATAACCTTCAGCGCCTGTGTGAAGCTGAAGGTGTTACGCAGACTGAAATGATTGAAACATTGATCAAGACCGCAACTCAGCGGTTGGAAGAAAGCGTCACGGAATAACTTTCTTGAGTGTTCTTAGATCCGGTGATAGATTACTGATCGATTACGAATATTTTGGTTGGCCATGCCGAAAGGTGGCAAGGAATGGGGCTCTGAGGAAGTTTGAACGGAGTCCTGAAAAGCAAAAACCCCGATAGTCTCCTTAACTTTGGCGAGTGGAGAGACTACCGGGGCCTACTTAAAACTGTATAGAAGCGTTGCTCTATGCAGGGAGTATAGAATTGTGCCAAAAAAAATTCAACTCCTTCTGTGCAACATAAGCACAGGGTGCTTTGACTAGTACCAATTTCACCACTGTAGATAACCCAACATTCATCAATCCACGCCAGTCACGGCGCGGAGAAGCTAACGCTCTTCGTAAAGGATTATCGAAATTACATCGTCGTTATCAACCAGGTTTGAGCTGTGCCGTCCCTCGAGGAATGGCATCGAAAGTTGTGGCGCGTGTCAGCAGCCATAACTGGCACCGTAATCCCGATCTAGTTGAGCTGCGGCGCAACGGCTATGTCCCCTATACCAAGCGCAACGATCGGCATTATGTCCCTAAACCGATGCGCGTACATGCACGTTCTGAAGCCTGTGAAGCGTTGACGGCACTGAGCCAAGTAATGGCAGCCAATTGCGACTACAACCCGGAAAGTGACTACCCTTTTGAGATCATGGCTCCAATGGAGCAGTTGGCTTCCTACATGGGGGTGTTGCATGTGTACGATAACGGTCGTAAAGCTTACGACGTGGCGTTAAATGCGTTGTCAGTATTGGAACAGTTACAGTACGCCATCGTGCTGCATGACAAAGATACCGATTCTGGCCAGAACAAGCCTCTGCGCATCTGGCTCAGCGAAAAATTCTTCACGTCCCGCGGCATTGCCGTCGACGAAATTCGCCAATGGCTTGGTCAGTTCCGCACCTGGGCCATCAAGAATGGCCTGACGGAAACGCTGCGAACCAAATACGAACGGCATCTTTTGCGCATCGAGCGTATCGGTATTGACCTCAAAAATCGCCATTCCCTGCGTAACCGGCTAAAACAGATCAAGCGTTGGGTAGTTAATCCAGACTTGGCGCGCGAGAAAGAGCGTGTTGTTGGCCAATTGGAAGAGGCATTGGATACTCTCGACGGGGCCCGTCTCGATCTTGTGCTGGATGACTTACAGAGCACCATCAAAACCAGTTCGAAGCGGCAGAAACAAAATGGTTATTATCAAGCTTATGTAAAATGGTCTACTAGTGGTTCTGCACTGCCTCTTGAGGTGATGAAACAGGAGGCGGCGTTAAGACACGAGCAGCCAGGTTTGCAAAACAGCGACCCTGAAGCCTTCTACAGGTTGTTGTTAGAACGCGCCGGCGTTATCTAGAAAATCTCTTCGACCTTCCCTTCTATGCTCTCCCCGTGCCCGGTTTACCTGGCGCGGTCTTTGGGCTGTCTTGCGTTCAGGAATTGCTGTTTTTGCAAGCGATGCGCGCGCCGACGATGGCGAAAATGAGGCGGGGGGGCCATCATCTTCCTGACTCAGATATCCGGGAGCGTAAACAACAGCAGTTAATTTCGAAGAAGGCAGTTAATTTCGAACCATAACGGACTGATATCCTTATTTTCGAACGTTAATCCATAACAAAATAAGCCTTTTAAAAAAGGGGATGTCATCGCGCTCAACAGCGCTCGATGATACCTCCTTCGCTTTGCTCAGGCAGAACACCCCGGGAAACTCAAATTCCGAGCAAAATCTTGTAACACCAACCCCACCGGCTATGCCGGTAAAGTAGCTCCCGCAAAGCGGGCTATGTCGCTACACCTAATAGCTCAGTAACACAACCATTCCGGCCAAAACACATCCACGTCACCCTCAACGACAAACAACTCCCCACCCACTGCAAAGCCGCCGCCGCCCCGGCCAAAGGCCGGGAACAGCAGTGGCTTTAAAATGGGTGTTGTAACTAATAACTGAGTGGCTTCAAGAAAAGCCGCGATAAGCCTGGCATACACGCTCGTAAACGGCCCTAACGGCCCGTTAACGCGGAGATACGCCCCGGCTGCGGCTACGCCTTGCCGTGACCACTCCGACAGCGCAATTTAACTCCTGTATCGCGATAAGTGGGTTTGGCTTAGCAGGTCGAGGGATAGGATAGGTGAAACCTATCAGAACAGGGCGGCGATGCCGCGCTACCGGCGACCTTAACCCACCGTGTTCTCTAAAGCTGCGGTTGTCGCCTCCATGCGCGATGCGCATAAATACGGGCAGGCCAGTCGACTGATGTTCTTTACCAGTGACGATCCCGCAGGGATTTCCCAGTGGATCATAGCGCGATGCATCCGTGGTCGTTTGTTACTTATCGGCTGGATGCCACACCATGATCGATTCAGACGCCATTTTGCCATTGTACAAATTTAGATTTTATCGGCACATAAATTCTGTATGCTGATCAGCTGGATTTCCCCCAGCGAATTTTATCGCAGGGTAATTTGATGACTAAAAAGCACAAAGCTTTTACCTCCCTCTCTCGCAGACAGCGTCGCTCCAAAACTCAGCAGGTAAAAAACCTGATTTATCGTGAGCGTCATCGCTGCGGTGGCGTGTTTTTTGACGAGTGCGATCTAAAATATGCATCCAACAGCGGGAGTTGGACCTGGAGCGATATTATTTTCCTGGGCGCGAAACCAGACACCTACTGGAACGCAGAAATTATCACGGCGGGAATGGCATTTGATGATGCTGTAGAGTCCCTTGCCTTTGACCGCGCTAACCCTGCGCCCTCCGACGCACATCTCAATGATGAAGGCCAATTTACAACGGCCTGGCGCTTACCTCAGCCGCAATATGATGGCTTAACCTGGTCACAGCATGTTGATAATCTGAAAATCGAGATCACACGAGACAATCCCCCAAAAATTCACTGCGGCTATCGTATTTTGCCTGGTTATCGGAGTGGGATCGGCTTGCAAATTATTGTAGATAGTGCCTTGTTGAGCCGAGAAATTATCGAAACGGCTATTGCTGTTTTCCGTGCAAAAGGCGAGTCGAATTGGCTATCGCCCGACGCGGCAAAAGTAGCAGGGCTTATGAACGTTTATGGTTAGGAGATTGGATCGTTGATTTTTGAGGGCGACTGACCATGAACAGTAGCGCGACGTCCCCCCTGATGGTGCGGTATCGCGATGGGTTGTGCGTAAAAATGCCGGTTTTGCTTTCTTTTTAATCCCAAATCTGTTTTTTAGGCGCACTTATCCAGAGCCGGTGCCTGAAGCCATCGTTTTTTCTCCATCCGCTGCAGCCTGGCCGACAGTAATTCTGTCGCATGTCTACCAGCCTCTGCTCCGGAAAAACGCAGCCGATCGCCGCACAAGATGCATTGGTACGGATCTGTGTCCGGGAAGCCTTTCATCAGCACCGCGAACCCGGGGCGATTGGGCTATCCCGCACCGTCATCGACAGCGCTTCGTAAACTTTTGGCAGCAACGTGCCGTGCTTACGGTTGGCCAAAAAACCGTAATATCGCACCATTTTAAAATGCCGCGTCGGAATATGGTTGATATAGCGCTGTAGCACCTCCAGGCTGATTTTCTGACGTTTGTGTTTTTGTGTGCGGTGGTCGTAATACTGATGAACGACGGCGCCACGGTTTTTTTGCGAAGTGCACTTTCCCGGCGCGGCGGTACTGTGCGTGCAGATAGCGGTGCCACCGGTCTTACGGATATGCCCGAGGCCCGGCAGAGTAACGGGGTTGATACGTGCATAGTTGTCACGCAGCAGCTATATGACGGTATTGAGCCAGATTTGCTCTACCTCTTTTTTTTAAAGAACAGCTGTCGCCAGGCGTTGTGTTTGACGTCGAGCCTGCCGCGGGTGACAGAGGCGTGGATAAGATCACAGCACCAAAACACAACATCTGTATTAACACGGACGACAGCTGCGTTGTTCCACGGTTTCTTATTTTTTGGCAATCAACATTCACCCCCACCCTATATCCCTTACACCGCAATGACATTCAAGGGTGAGTTCGCTAGGAATATTCCTATAAATGTCCTCGTTTCAGGTTTTTTTTGACTCGTCGTGCTGCCTATCTCAATATCCGCTACGCTTAATAACTGCGCAAATGATACGCCTCATTCTTCTTTACACGCTGAATTCGACAGGAGTAACTAATGACTATCAAGACACTCGAAGATTTATTTATTCATGATCTTTCTGATGTTTACAGTGCAGAAAAGCAAATTATCCGTGCTTTACCCAAAATGGCACGCGCCGCCATCGATCCCAAGCTGGTTGCCGCTTTTAATCAGCACCTGGAAGAAACGCAGGGTCAGATTGAACGCCTGGATCAGTTAGTTGAGAGCACAGAGGGTGTACGAATCAAACGTATGAAATGCCATGCGCTTGAGGGCCTGGCTGAAGAAGCACAGGAAATAATTGACTCCGTAGAGGCGGGTCCGGTTCGGGATGCGGGTCTTATCGGCGCAGCCCAGAAAGTGGAGCACTATGAAATCGCCACTTACGGCACCCTGTTAGCTCTGGCTAAAAAGCTGGGGTACAAGGAAGCAGCAAAGCTACTTGAGGCCACCCTGAAGGAAGAAAAAGCGACTGATGAGAAATTGTCAGTGATTTCGGATCAGCAACCGTAAACCTTTAGGTCCTAAGGCTCTGTCTGCCGTTATGCTTCTTGCATATCCGCCTGGTGCCGCTACTGGATAAGGCCTTTCGTAGGCATAAACGTTCCGTGGGGCGCCGATGGCGGATGGATAAAACGTACATAAAAATCCAAGGCCAATGGAAATCTGCCCGGTAATGAACTGGCTGAAATTTAACCGCTCTTTGATTTATGTGTCCGTGGGTAAGTTGGCACTCCTCGGGGTGGTTATAATTTGTGCTTTTTCAGGTCAATTTCCAGGCTGTCAGAGTACGCAAGGCGGATCTTCCCTGCGTCAGGCAGGGATATACCTCATCAGACTGATCTCCCGCGCGTGGATTTTCAGCCCCTGCACATTCAGACCTGCCACCGCGCTGCGGTACACCATACGCCCGCCGCACAGCACGCATTCGAACGGGTCACGCCGCAGGAACTGCTTACTCATCTGCGCATAGCAGACCTTCGGTACCGGCTCCGGTTTTTCCATCCCCAGCGCGGCATAAACCCGCGGCAGCTTTTCTCCGCAGACCCTGTTGGCCAGAAAACCAAAATAGCGCACCATCCCGAAAAACTTCTCCGGGATGTGCTGTTTCAGTCGCGCCACAATATCATGCTGCGTCAGCGTTTCTGTCGCCTGATCACCGCATGATAGCGGAAGCTCAGCGTGGCACCGCCGGCATAGTGCGCCAGCCGCGAGCCCGCTATCGGCGGCTTTTTCAGGTAACGGCCCAGGTATTTCACGGTGTTTTTGTCCCCGGCCGTCTTTTTTGACATGTACACATGCCAGTAATCGCCGCCCGCGGTGCCACGCCTTCAGAGCAGACGCTCAGCAGCAACTGGCGGATATTCCACATCCAGCGGGCGCGCATGGCATCCTTACGGAAGCTGATTTTCTTCCACTTTCCGTGCGCATCGATGCCGCCGCAGGTGACAGAAACGTGGACATGAGGGTGCCAGTTGAGGCGACGGCCGTACGTATGGATGGCGCAGAAAATGCCGATATCCAGGGCGCGTTTGCCGGCGGCATACAGCAGATTATCGACGGCCAGGCGGCAGAGTTCGTTAAGCAGCCAGCGGTTAACCTCAAACAGGGGCCACAGCGAATCGGGCAGGGTGAAGACCAGGTGTATCCAGTCGTAGTCCGGCAGGTGGTTAAGCTGGGCGGCAATCCACAGGTCTGTGGCTTTTTTACCGCAGGACGGGCAGGCCCTGCTGTGGAAGGCGTTGGTGATGTATTTAACATGCCGGCAACCGCGATTATCGCAGCCATATTCCTTCACGCCGCTGATGCGGGTGCCGCAGGCAAGCATTTTGGTGACGGCCTCGACTTCGATATCGCGCAGACCGCCTGCATCCAGGAAGGAGGTCCAGCACTAGTTAGCCGTAAACAGCTTTTTGAGCGGGCGAGGGCTGAAACCGGAAACCACGGGGCAGATTAATTCCCGGCTTCCTGCAGGTGGGTGAGCGCGGCAGTATCGTTGCGGTGCTCGAGTATGGCGCTGGCGACCATTGGCGGAGGCGGGTCCCATGGGCTTCATCAGCTTAATCCAGTCCCATTCACGCTGGGAAAGCTTATCAGCGGCAACGGAGAGGAGAACGGTATCGATACTTTTACGGGTCATCATGAGGAAAGGCTCTGAGCAAAATAGGTATCCAGATCATACATATTCAAATCACTGTATGGCAACTCGGTGTCCGGCCGATGGCGCAGTTTTCAATTTGCAGTCGTCAGGCTGCCCTGTTCTAAATTCACCTGCTTTTGATGTTGGATTGAACATATCAAAATCAGGCAATTACACAAATCTATGTACAGGCTCTTGAATACCGATGCCACCCTATCGGTAGCATCGAAGAGTGTTAATAACGTTTTTTCTGCTCTCTAGCCATCAATTACCAAGTGATGTCAAAAGAAAGGGCAGCGGCGGCCGGACCAGGTTCATTGTTTGCCGCAGGGCACAGCACCCAACTGACCGGGATCATCTGGCTCTCGTTTTTACCAAGTCCTTTTTTCAACTCCTGTGCTGTATTATCCATCACCATTGAGGAGGCCTTATCCTGACAGCCCGCATCAGTAAGCCCCTCATTCCACAAAAAGCCGCGGATATCAGCAACCTTATTGCCACTGGCATTATTATTCATCGGTATTGTGGTGTGGGTCCCCGCTCCTGACTTTGGGGTAACCGTATAAAACACATCTGCCTGATCGTCACATTGCAGGCTCATTGTTTGTTCGACCTTGATTGGGTCACTATTGGCCACCTCATTGAAAGAGACTGTAGGTGGCACCGAAATAGAGCAGTTAGTTGGGAACTTAACCGTTTGATTAGTAATAATTGTTTTATAATTAACGTAAGGAAGGGGAATGCCTGCCACATACTTTTTCAGGTAAATAGCGGGGATGGTTACGGCCGATGTGATATCAGCAGTCGCAGACACATAGATCCCATACTTAACATTAATATTGGTTGCCAGACCATTGCCCTGAGTGTTATAGAGACGCACAGCACTGTTACCCGCGAAGGATGAAGCACCCCATCCGCTCAACGTATATGCAGTAGGCGCAACAGAGAATTGCCCTGTTGTGCTCCAGGTGCCTGTAGCCAATCGGTTTACCCCGGCCGTGTAAGAACTGCCAGAGATCTCCCCGTCATAAAACACCAGCAACACACCTGTTCGGAGTAATACGCCTCTATAGCCATCTAAATTCGCTAGGGCAATTGTTGTTGTAAGATTTGACGAAGTAGATATGGCGAAATTATCCGGTGTAGCTCCATCTATCCCAGTGGTATTATTGGCGCCAGATTGTATCAATACGTCCGAAATGTTGCCCAACGGGTTGAAACCGCGCTTAATCGCCGCATTGGCGGTAGAAATAAACCCCACAAAGGTGAGGGTCAGGATCAGGTTCAGCCCCAAAACCCATAACGGCCTGAAATAATGCCCCATCTCCATATCTGGGAGCGAAAGCCTATATTTTTCTACGCAACTCACCCTCTCCGCTATATGTGTCATGATAGTTCTCATATTATTTATCCACTCCCGGTGATGAGCATCAACATGCCCACACATTCGTCTGTCTTACGCCGGTTAATTAAATCGGCATATAGAAACCGCCAACACAACTTATTGGCAGATTCCATTGGTTTGTATAATCGGGTTTTCTGCGGAAACATGTTGCCCTTTCAGGGTAAAGTTCAAGCCCGAGTAACCTCCTATGGTTGTTGGCGTTGCACCAACATAGCAGTTAAAAGCAGTACTGTTAACCGCTTCAGGCCGTAAGTTGAAGCCACCGGCAACGGTGCTCATAAGAGTTGTTCCCATCGTCGCGTTGGGTACTGTGACCGTCCCCTCCGCCGAGCCAATGCGGAGGAAGCCAGCCCCTTTTGGGTACTCGCGGTCCGCAGCCGTCGCAACGTTCGACATGATAAAACTACAGGCTGTAATCACCCCAATAGAGCATTTTTTCTGTATGGCCAAGTTGGCTCGGTTTCCTAGCACAGATCGCAATCCTACGGTTTGCGTATAGAACCGCCGGATCGTATTCCTGTCATTTAATAAAATCCGCGTGATTCGCTTCATAATATAATTTCTCTTCTCTTTGTGGCAGGGCGCAATAACCTCCCTGCCAATATATTCACTTGCAAAAGGTGATGGGTGACTGGCCACATTTATCGGCAATCGCCCGTCATTTGGATAATAGGCTGTTGGGTCGATGCGGCTAAATCTTTCAGGTTAAAAGCTACACGGCACAGTTTGTCCGTACTTTTCCCCCAAGAAACCAACAGCGTCCCTTTCTCTGGCATGCCCGTCAGATAGACCTGCCCTCTGTCACCCACAATCCCCGCATTCTCATCTTGTGCAACCCCGTTCCCGGCCAAAGAAGCTATAGCGCCAAACGGCACCACAATTCCGTTCGTATTAAGCGTCATTAACACCTGATAACCGATACGGGTGGCAAAGTTGGCTTTCACCACCGCACCTTTGGTGGGATAAACGTTGACGTTTGATTGTGGTAAATCCACATTTTCCGGCAATGAGCTAGGATCCAGCCCAATGCTGTTTTTGCCGTAATCCGTCAGATAAGGAGCTACGGCATAACCACGCCAGTCAGTGATAGCACCGCCGTTGGTGACATTCACACCCGCAGCGCCAGGGGCGCTAACCAACGCCATTGAATTGCCTAATGTGCGCGATAACGTCACCCCCTCAGCATGAGCGATCACCCCACCACTGACATTCATATTCATCGTGCGGGAATTGGTGCTGTAGGAATATCCGGTATTCAGACTGCCTTTACTCCCTTGATAGCCCAGGTTCAGGTTACTGTTGCTGACCTGATCCTGATTTCCCCAACTCTCCATCAGACCATAGCTGAATGCACCGTCTGCAACGGACCCGGTTATCCCGGCCTGATTCTGCGTGCGGCCATGATTATCATGGGTTATCTGCGTGCTGGCGTAGGTACTCATCAATGCAGCGTTGTGGCTAAACAGACTGAACGGAACGTTCATGTTGAATGACAACTGGCGGTTCTCTGGCCAGTCACCATTCCCTCTCATCCGATCGATGTTGTAATACAAGCCATAACTGATCCCATGATAGCTTCCGCTATACCCTGCAGATAACCCGACACGTCTTTTGTCAGAGCCCCAATAGTTATCTTGCGTGGCACGAAAACTCAAAGAACCATAGTTGCCCAATTGCTGATTCAGTTGGGTCTGAAGGCTGCTGCGTCGACGATCCAGTGCCCACGGGGTCTGATCATCACGCAACTGATGCCCTATATCGTTAAAATCGTTAAAGCTATAATAATTACGCGTGGAATAACGTAATGCGGTCAGATCCACCGAGGTGCCGGTTGAAATCATGCTTTTCGAGTAGCGAACTCGATAAGACTGGCCCGTTTGCTGGGACCGCTCCTCAAAGCGGGCAGAGGATGCCGTCACATCCGCAGATACCGCCCCCACCTGCCCGAGTGAGATCCCGGTCCCTGCGGAGAGTGATGAATAATCTTTGCCGACCAACGCCCCGCCGTACAAGGTAATATCTTTCGGCAAACCATAGATCAGCGTCGCTAAGGCAAAATCAGCTTCCTGTGAGCCCTGTGTTATGCCACCATTGTAACGCCCGGCCGTCACCTCATATTTCCAACTTCCTGGTCGTTGCATGACCGGGAGAGAGGAAAAGGGAACAACAAAGTTACGAATGCTGCCATCAGCTTCCGTGACGGTGACATTCAAATCGCCCGACATCCCCGCCTGATAGATATCCTTGATTTCGAAAGGCCCCGGAGCCACAAAGGTTTCATAAACCACGTGACCATTTTGCCGAATAGTTACCCGCGCATTACTGTTGGCAACGCCACTCACTACTGGAGCAAATCCGCGCAAACGATCGGGTAGCATTTGCTCATTCGAATTTAGCTTGGCGCCAAGAAATGGCACACTGTCAAATACCTCTGAACCGGTGCTACTTTCGCCCATCAGCAATGTGGAACGCCATCCGCGCAAATCTCTGAAAAGGTTGGTATTCGAAAAACGGGTTTGGTCATTACTCTCACTGGCGCGCCCTTCCCCACCCGAACGTGCATACGTGTGGGTGATGGTGCTACGTAACCGCCACGGGCCAGCATTCGCTCCGGCATTTATATTGGCAAACAGATTACTGTTGTGCATTTCATTATCATTCGCCGTTTGCTCGTTACGGCCGGCACTAAAGTTATAGTTTGCCAACAATGCAAAGATACCGTCATCCCATAATTCAGGGTTGATACGGCTATTAATATTCGGTTGCATCGCCACCTGTGGTACACTGATATCCAGGCGCAACTGTGACAAATTAAAGCGAATAAAAGCATCCGGGATCAGTGCGGGTAAATCATCTACAGGCTGATCTTTCGGCACGCTCTTAAACGCTGGCAGATTATCAATATTCACCCCAAATATATCCAATAATTCTGGCGTTAATTTTGGGGTGATATCACCATTTTCATTTATTCCAAATTCAATGGATTGCGTCACGGCTTCGTGCTGGTTAACAAAAATGGTCACCAAATAAGTCCCTTCAGCTACACCGCCCGCTTTGGAAAATTGTGACAGGTCGACATCCTGTATATTACGGCCTAAAGAAAGCAAGCCGGGATCAAAATAGTCAGCAGCCCAACCAGATGTACTTCCCAACAATAAAAATATCAAGGGATGAAGGCGAAGAAAATGTTTTTTTTCAGCCCTGCGCATAACGCGAGGGCATTTTATAATTGCGATCATGGTAAATGTACTGCTCCAGATAGTTTTTCGTTACATGACTAAACCACCAATAAGAAATCAGAGAGATTGGTGCTGAATTGGGGTAGCTTCCGTGTTTTCATCCAGTAATTGCCATTGCACATCACCCTTTGCTGCTTTGTGTAATGGATACTTCTGTACTCCCTTTGGTGGAACCAAAGTACGAAGTTCTGAGGATGTCAAGGCATTTCCCCCGACAGCCAAATGTGCAAACGTCAAATAGAATGGTGTAGGGTTATCTACAATTAACTGATCCCCTTGTTGACTAAAGCTCAATGATGTGGCGGCGTGTTTTATCCCTCCTTCTGGCAACCCCTCTGGTCGATAGAACAGCTTGATATTATTTACCACGGCAACGACCAACTGATTACCCTTCTGCGCTTCCTTCTCTTGAGTATTTGGAATAGCTTTGATCGAGACAAAAAATACAGATTCACGATCTTTGGGTAAATCATTACGGGTTTGCCGTATCAGCAACGTTAACTTTTCACCCGCATCGACCCGTTTTAAAGGTGGCGTAATAATAAAAGGGATCGTGCCGGCAGTTTGATCTCCGTTTCCCACCTCGGCGGCCACTTGCCCGGTGCTCAGATCCAGGTGGCGCATCCAAGATTGCATCAGATAGGTCTGATCGGTGTTATTGGTCAGCGAAAACATCACCCCTTTCTTGGCAGACTCCGGGTAAATAACCCGCATTGAATGCAAAGTGATCCCTGATGGAGCAGGATCTGCTGCCACAGCCAGGGGAACCGCACTCAAAAACATTATCACACCAATCAACGGGCGTAAGATATTCAGCGTCATACCCCGCCCCCTTTCTGCACTACCGCCTGATAAGCTGGGCTACTACCGCCATAGTCGTTGATAACCGACCATTGCGCCTGGTGTACAACCCCTTTCACCGGATAGCTCACCTGAGAAAATGGTGCGATCATTGAAACTGAATCACGCACGTTAACCAGCGTACCGTCCAGAGTGAGCTGGGCAAATGTCTGGTAGTAAGGCGTTGGGTTTTTCACCTGTACCTGGTTACCCAACTGGGTAAAGAGCAGTGCCTTTTCAGCCTGCTCTGGCGTCATCGATAATTCTGTAGGGCGGTAAAAGAGCTTGATGATGTTTTGCAACCCGACGGATACCCGCGCAGACATTGATTCAGCGGTTGAGGCATCAGGCTTCTGAGAAGCTGGTACCATAAAGGTTGACAGGTAAAACACCGACTCCCGGTCATTTGGCAACCCTTGCGTATTTTGGGGTAATATACGCAAGATATTTCGACTGTTAGCTTCCAAGCGGAACAACGGTGGCGTAACTATAAAGGGCGCACTTTCTTGGCCCTCTGGCGTATGGGTCACAGTAGACTTAATCAGATAGGTTCGCTGTCCATGATTATTGATCGCGATACTCTGGCCACTATCCGTGGATAAAAACACCACCCGGGTGCGACTAAGGCTAACCCCACCATTCTGTTCCGTTGCCTGCGCTATTGCACAGATCATCAACATGCAAACCAGCACGCTTTTTATCATTAAGTTAATTATATTTTTCATGAGCTCAACCTATTCGTAGGCAAACGAAAAAGTCACTGCGGCGTTCAGAACACCTGCACGGGTCTCAGGGTCATTACATTTGGTACCACAAGACAGGGTTGCATTAAGGCCAATCGTAGTGCCGTTTGCAGGCAGGCTACCCGCACTCCCTGTTGCCGGGATAAAGGTATTATTTGAGAGCACTGTACCGTCCAAGTCTGTTTTCAGTAGCACGCCGTAATTGACGACTGTAGAGGTTGCGGGCAACATAAACAGAAAATCGCCAGAATTAGTATTCCCTGTGCCAGATACGCTGATACCCGGTTTTTGTAAGGCGGTTAGCCAGCCTGAACAGCCTGATAAAGTGACGCTAAAAGGCGCGGGCTGGAAACCATATTTGATGTTTCCGGTCCCTATATTGCCGAAATCAATGGTCGCTGGCGAAGAAACCGTACACGTCGGTGCCGCAAACGTCGCTGTGAAGCTCACATCGGCCGCCTGGCTAGAGAAAGCCATCACTGACAGATACAAGTAAAAGGCACCCTTAATTGGCGCGGTATGTCGCTTGAATTGTTGCAATAGTGTTGTTGACATTCATCACCCCAAAGGTGTTAGGGATAAGCTAAGGCAAAGGAAATTTTGGCAGTGATATTTCCCCCCGTCAGTACCGCCTCATTTGAGCCACGGACTAACCCCACCGTAAATTGCTGTGTAGAAACGCCCGCTGTCTGAGTAAAATTGACAGCGTCTCCCGGCGCCACTGTGCCGTTAGCTGAATAAAACGTAGATAAATCACTTAGCGCACCTTTTTTCAGCATAAAACCTACCCCTGCGGCATCGGAATTGCCGGAGCGGAATAGGCGGGTATCAGATAATCCAGAGGCTTCACCCGTCACTCTCAAATACGGAGCCACAAAGGCTGAAAAACCCGTGGTACCTTGACAATTAAGCTCAACATTCAATGGGTGCAGTTCTGTCGCGGACGTTGTATACGGAAAATCAGCGACACTTTTGCTACTGAAAGTGATCGTGGCCTCTGGGACACTCACTTCACAGGAACTTTCGATGATATTGGCTTTAAAATTTGTCGTGGCTGCTTGTACCGCACCGCTATTTAATGCGTACAGGTAAACAATAATGGGCCAAGACTTAATTAATTGCACCATGGAAACTCTCCACTCCACCAAAGTCGTTGATTGCTTTCCATTCCACTTTGCTGCGTGGCGCATTCACTGGATAGACATAGCTGCTAAAAGGCGCGATCATGCTGCTACCTGTAATGACGTCCAGCTTTACTGTCTTGCCATCAATGTTTAATTTTGCGAGTGAAATGTAATAAGGCGTAGGGTTGTTTACTTTAGTGCCCTTGCCATCTTGTGTGAATTGCAATTTACCCATGGCTTCTTTCTGTGTTATCGCAAGGTTACCGGGACGATAAAATAGTTTTAGGGTATTCCCTGTGGCAACCTGAAGCGCACCATCAACCGCAGAGGAATTTTTGGTCCCCTCCGTCTTGCCGGTTGAGATAACCATTGAGTTAAAATAGAATAGCGATTCGCGATCGTTTGGCAGCGAATTGCTCTGTTTAATAATTCTCACTTTATTGGTGGTGCCCGGTTCAATACGAAATAATGTAGGGGCTACTATAAAAGGTGTGTCGACTGACTTTCCCGCTATATCCCGAGAAATACCGACATTGATAAGATAAGGTTGGTTCTGTGAGCGGTTATTAATATCTACGCTTTTGTTGCTCACATCTGCATTAAAAATAATACGAGATGCACCTATACTAATGCTGGCAAATGTGGGCTGTATGGTGGTTAATATCAGACCCAAAGTCAGCCCCAGAGACTGATAAACTTTCATAATTCTTACTTCCTTAAATATAAAAATGGAGGCGAAGCAACGCCTCCTCTACTTTTATTCGACCTTAGTTGTTAACGTATGAGATCTTAATTGGTGCATTATATGCGCCAGGGATCACGCTAGCGGTATTGAAAACTGCCATTCCCGCTTCAAAAGAATAAGACAGGTTGCCCGTAGCATTAGCAGTTACAGGAATGCTGGTACCGTTGGCGACCTGAGTCGTACCGTCAGCTTCTTTCAGCATAAAACCAGCTGGTTGAGAAATGTCGTTGACAAAAATTGTGTTATCAGCACCGACAACCAGACCTGTTACCTGCAATGCGCCGATCTCATCTTCATTACAATTTGCCAGGGTAACAACCAATGGCTCAGAGCCAACTTGCGCTTTAGCAGTAGTAAACGTGGTTTTACCGAAAGAGCCTACGTTCAAAGCTGCTGCACCATTGTTGGCGGTCACTTCGCAAGTGGTATCAACGATAGAACCTTGCAACATCACGTCAGCCTGAGTAGCCGCTTGAGCGTTACCAGCCAATGCCATAACCAATGCAATAGGTGCTAATACAAAAATCTTTTTCATGGTAATCCTTACACTATTAGAATGTTAAATTAAATAACTCACTTGCGTAACAGGTGGTTATGACGCAGTCCCCATAATGAGGACTGGAACTATTTCAGCGAAACGTTTAACTTGTTTCCGTGCGCAACATATATAGGTAATAGGAACACCTATCTTGTATATTTTATGGAACATACAGTTATGCCTTAATATTTAGATCGTCAGTCACGTAAAAAACGTTTCACAAGGATGTTTTTTAATGAATGACTCATGTTATTAAAACACTGCTAAGCAACTTGCCGATGGATTGCATTATAGTGAGCCGACACAATATAGGATATAGGACTAATATTTTTTTTTGCAAGAAAATTCTTAATAACTCGGAGTGTGCAAGAGCTTCTTGAGGAAGCATGAGATAGTGTGGGCAGTCATGAGCTATGCCGCCATCACGGATACCTTCCCGTCACTTTGATCGCCCATCGTGAACCCTGGATAGCAGTAGGAAAAATTACCCTGCTGCTCGTTAGTAAAGACGACTGTCCGAGTCTGTAGCAGATAATCTGCGCCTTTTCTGCTCCAAAGTATATGCTTTTTTTGCCATTCGTCTGGCGATCACTTTATTAATCGTGGATTCCACAAACGCTTTTGAAACAGGTTCCTTTTAACGGCGTATTTCGCTGTAGTTTTGGCTCATCATCTGATTGTTCCGGATGTAGGTATACATTCCATCAAGATGTTTTTGAAGGGATTCGACTGTAGTGGCATACTGAATTTGGCCACCAGATAAGAGGTGATATCATCACCTCAG
>ENA-OFCE01000288-OFCE01000288.1-metagenomes-genome-assembly--contig:-NODE-288-length-34186-cov-4.075034_pt1 | contig 34186 bp, 26 predicted proteins | sample MGYA00153388_OFCE01 | MGnify analysis MGYA00153388 | reverse complement strand
AGGCTGCCCGGACCGGGTTTGCCGATGAAAAAATCCGCCAGCCGCATCCAGCGCGAGGTGTGGTTCAAGCTCTGGGGCAACATGACGATGAACCCGGTGTCCGCGATCACCGGCGCAACGACCGACAAAATTCTCGACGACCCGCTGGTACGTGAATTTTGCTCAAACGTGATGCGCGAAGCACAAGCCATTGGCAACACAATCGGCATCCCGATTGCGCAGACGCCTGACGAGCGGCACGCCATCACGCGCAAAATCGGCGCGATGAAAACGTCAATGTTGCAGGACGTTGAAGCGAACAAAGGCATCGAACTCGACGCGCTGGTCGCGGCGGTTGCTGAGATTGGGCAGAAGGTGGGCGTTGCGGCGCCGTACACCGATGCGATGCTTGGTTTAACGCGGTTGATGGCTCGGGGGCGGGGACTGTATTGAGTCTGTTGGCGATTGACAGTGGACGGACAGCTCTTTGCTGAACGTGTTGTTCTATGCGGCCTAGCACGTACAAACGCTGAATGTTGACTTGTGCATAAAATTAGTCCTAGCCCATGTAGATGAACGATTTGAAGAAAAAGCTATAAGTTATCAACTGGGTTGTGGCATGAAATCGAGCAAGGTTGGCAGGTGTGGAAACGCAGGACATCAACGCAAGCGCCGTGTTTTGCCGTAGGGTGCTGCACCGCAGTGCGCACCGCTTCGTTGAATCATCAATGGTTCCTGTAGCGGCGAGGTGCGCGCTCTGGCGCACACCCTACTTTGTTGTCATCCTGAGCAAAGCGATAGATAGGGTGGTGCCCAACGATTTCAGTGCCTTAGAACCATCTGAGCGTACGACTCGAACCTTCGCTCTGGATGACATTGTTCAGTGCGGAGCACTACGCCAACCACCGCTTCCGTCGCCGATAGCTCTTCACGTCGCGAAAGCTGGTGCGTTCGCCTGACGACACGCCGAGGTAGAACTCTTTTACGTCCTCGTTGCTGGCGAGCTCTTTGGCATCACCGTTCATGACCACGCGACCGCTCTCCAGAATGTAGCCGTAGTCGGCGTATTTCAGCGCGACGTTGGTGTTTTGTTCAGCGAGCAGGAAGCTCACGCCTTCTTTGGTGTTGAGGTCTTTGACGATCTCGAAAATCTCGGCGACGATTTGTGGCGCGAGACCCATGCTCGGCTCGTCCAGCAGGATCATTGATGGCTTGGCCATCAGCGCGCGACCGACCGCCGTCATCTGTTGCTCGCCGCCGGAGGTGTAGCCCGATTGCGACGTGCGTCGCGTTTTCAGACGCGGAAAGTAGTGATACACCCGCTCCAGTTCGTCCTTGATTTCGCTGCGCGAGAGCTTCCTCGTGTAGGCCCCGGTGAGCAGATTTTCCTCAACGGTCAAATGCGCGAAGCAATGACGTCCTTCCATCACCTGACACACGCCCATGCGCACCAGATCGTTGGTGGTAAGTTTGTCGGTGCGCTGGCCGTCGAATTCAATGGAGCCCTTGGTCACCTCGCCGCGTTCGGTACGCAGTAGGTTTGACACGGCCTTCAGTGTGGTGCTTTTGCCAGCGCCGTTGGCGCCGAGTAGGGCTACGATTTTGCCTTTCGGCACTTCGAGCGAAACACCTTTTAACACCAGAATCACGTGGTCGTAAATGACCTCGATGTTGTTGATCGTGAGATAGGCAGACATGTTTTTTTGGGGGAAGTGAGCAGTGGGCAGTGATTAAAGCTTGCCTCTGGCGCGCCTTAATCGCTAACCACGGTGACGATTAGCGAACGTCGGCGGCGCGTGAGTAACGAGCGCTTGACCGCTCATTACTCACCGTTCACCGCGAACGGACTAGCCTGGCAAACAAGCTGGTGTGATTTTCTTTTCTACCGCGTACTTGGCGGACGATTCCGCGACCATCCGTTGAATCATCGCCCGGTCACCGGTGATCCAGTTTGGGGTGACGGCTTTCCAGGCATTGCCGTCCCAAAGCTGGACTTTGACCGCGCCTGAGCCTTCATGATCCTGGCAGCTCGTTTTGATGGTTGGGAACATATTGAGCGCACCCAATTGCTTCTGACGCGCTTCATCCACATTCAGGTTTTCGAGACCCCAGCGAATTTGCTCGCCGGTCATGACTTTGCCTTTGCCGTACTTGTTTTGCGCGTTGCGAATGCCTTCAATCCAGAGCATGGCCGCTGTGACGCCACGCATGTGATAGACCGAACCGATGCGATCTTTGTCGGCAAGATTGCCCTTGCCCGCACCGTAGACTTTCTTTTTGATTTCGTCGATCACGGGGTAATTGCCCGGTGTGTTGAACGTCATCGTGGTGTAGCCCTTGGCGGCGTCGCCAGCGGGAATGGTGTCCTCCTCAGAGCCTGCCCACCAAACTCCGAGCATTTTTTCGCGTGGAAACCCGACGCGCGCTGCCGTTTTGAGCGCCACAGCATTCATCACGCCCCAGCCCCACAGAATCACGTAGTCAGGATTGGCTTGACGAATTTGCAACCACTGCGCATTTTGTTCGGTGCCGGGATGCGGCACCGGAATTTTGATCAGCTGATAGCCGAGCGTCTTTTCATATGCTTCCAGCACCGGAAAGGGTTCTTTGCCGTAGGCCGAGTCGTGGTACAGATGGACGATCTTTTTGCCCTTGAGTTTGTCAAGGCCGCCTACTTTGTCCCCGAGATGCTTGATCATGCCCGCGGCTTGATTCCAGTAACTGGTGATGAGCGGGAACACGTAAGGGAACACCTGGCCATTGGCGGCATCAGAGCGTCCATAACCCATGGTGGTCATCGGAATCTTGTCGACACTCACGCGATCAAGGATGCCATACGCAATGCCCGTTCCCAGTGGTTCAACCAGGCTCGCGCCGCCACTTTTTTTCTTCAAACGTTCGTAGCACTCTACGCCGCGTGAGGCGTTGTACTCGGTTTCGCACTCTTCCCAGGCGATTTTCACGCCGTTGATGCCGCCGTTGGCGTTGACCAAATTAAAGTAATCAATCGCGCCCCCGAAAAATCCCGAGCCGCCTGCAGCGTAGAGACCCACGCGGTACGACAAGATCGGAATGAATTGCTCCTGCGCCGCAGCAAGCGTGCCAGTCAGCGCGGTGCTCGCGGCAACCAGAGATACGGTCAGCGCCTTCAGTAATTTCAGTTTCATACGTCCTCCTTTGAAATTCAAAAAATATCTACTACCTACCCATTCAGAAACACTAGCAAACGCTGAACAAATCGCCGCACGCATCGCATCCTTGATTTGGGCGAATCGCTTCGTCGAAAATGCTCGCAACAGCCCGCTATTGCTGCGCTTTTCGCTTCGCGCTTCATCCCAAATCAAGGCGCGCTGCAACGCGTCGCTTTATTCAGCGTCTCCCTAGTGCGGAAAAGGCCACAACCGCAATTTCTCTTTTCCGATTTGCCAGAGCCGTGCCAATCCGTGCGGCTCAACAATCAAAAAGAAAATGATCAGCGCACCAAAAACCATCAGCTCTACATTCGATGTCACCGAGTTGGGCAGGCCGGTGTAATGCACCATGAACGACAAGACAGTGGGTAGCAACACGATAAACGCCGCACCCAGAAAAGACCCTAGGATTGACCCTAGCCCGCCGATAATCACCATGAATAAAATCCGGAAAGAGAGGTCGAGGTTGTACGCCTCGGGTTCCACGGTTCCAAGATAGCAAAACGCGAACAGCGCGCCCGAAACGCCACAGTAAAACGAACTCACAGCGAATGCGGTGAGCTTGGTTCGCACCATGCGAAAACCGATCACCTCCGCCGCAACGTCCATATCGCGCACCGCCATCCAGGAGCGCCCGACATTCGAGCGAACCATGTTCTTGGCCAACAGAGCCAGCACGCTGACGATTGCCAGCACCAGCAAATATTTCTCAGCGGGCGTGTCAAACGCGTAGCCCATTATCTCGATTTGTTGCGCCGTGATGACGCCGGACGCGGAGTTATTGGTAAACCATGGCACTTTGGTCAGGCACCACACCACGAAAAACTGCGTGGCCAGGGTCGACGCAGCAAGGTAGAAGCCGCGAATTCGCAAGCTGGGCAGGCCGAAAATGATGCCCACAATCGCCGCACAGATGCCACCCAAAATGAAGGCGAGCAATATCGGCATACCGGGCACGCGCAACATGAAGTTGTAGCTGGCAAACGCACCGACCGCCATAAAGGCAGCGGTGCCAAGCGAGATTTGGCCCGCGTAACCGGTGAGGATATTCAGCCCCAAAGCGGCCAGTGCAAAGATCAGGAACGGAATCAAAATGGCCGAAAACAAATAGGGCGATGCGAACAACGGCACGGCTACGAACGCCACCACTAGCACCGCCGCCACCGCGTATCGGTCTTGCGTGATCGGAAATATCTGCGAATCGCTGAGGTAGGTCGTTTTGTATTGACCCGCTTCGCGGTAAATCATGGTGTCGCTCCGGTGATATAAACGTAAGACGAAAGACTGGCTGACACTCTGGGCGCGACATTCACGCTAAATTCTCCGAATGATTTTTTCGCCAAACAAGCCTTCCGGGCGAACCAGCAGGAAGAGCAGCGCCAGCACGTACGGAAACCAGCCTTCGATTCCGCCTCCAACGTAGGGGCCGATGAAAACCTCCGCGAGCTTTTCGCTGGCTCCAATAATCAAGCCACCGACGATGGCACCGGACACCGATGTGAAGCCGCCAATGATGAGCACGGGCAGCGCCTTAAGTGCCACAAAGGTCAGGGCGAATTGAACGCCATTGCGCGACCCCCACAAAAGCCCCGCTACCAGTGCCACCAGACCGGCGACGGCCCACACGATGCCCCACACATGCTGCAATGGGATGCCGACCGATAATGCCGCTTGATGATCGTCGGCCACCGCGCGCAACGCGCGACCGATTTTTGTCTTGTTGAACAGAACCGCGAGAAGTGCGACCATTACCGCGCAGATACCCGCTGCGATAACGTCGAATTGCGACACCAATAGCCCGGTCTTCTCCATCACGAATTCGAGTGGAACGTCCGGGATTCCAAGATCGAGCCTACGCACGTTTGAGCCCCAAATGAGCTGCGCCAATCCTTCCAGAAAAAACGTCAAGCCAATGGTGGCCATGAACAGCGTGATGTCATGCTGATTGACCAGCGGCCGCAGAACAATGCGCTCAATCAAAAACCCTAATGCCACCATCACCACCATCGTCAGCGGTACGGCCAACCACAGCGACAGACTGAATTTCTCCTGCAATCCAACCGCCGTGAGTGCTGCGAAAAATACCATCGCACCTTGCGCGAAATTGAAAACCCCGGAGGCTTTGAAGATGAGCACAAAGCCCAGAGCAACCAACGCGTACATCACCCCTGAGAGCAAGCCGGCGATGAGGACTTCAAAGAAGAATTGCACGATTAATGCGCCCCCAGATAAGCTTTGATGACGTCAGGGTTGTTGCGAACCTCGGTGGGTGTGCCATCGCCGATTTTTTTGCCGTAGTCAAGCACCACAACGCGGTCGGAAATATCCATGACCACGCCCATGTCGTGTTCAATCAAAACAATGGTGGTGCCAAACTGATCATTGGTGTCGAGCACAAAGCGGCACATGTCCTGCTTTTCCTCGACATTCATGCCAGCCATCGGTTCATCCAGCAGCAGCATGGTCGGCTCAGCGGCCAGCGCGCGGGCCAGCTCGACGCGCTTTTTAATGCCATATGGCAAGCGAGCGACCGGTGTTTTTCGCACCGATTGCAATTGCAAGAAGTCGATGATTTCTTCGACCTTCTTGCGGTTTTCGATTTCTTCTCGACGCGCCCGACCGAACCAAAACGCCTGTTCAATAAAGCTTGATTTAATCTTCAGGTTGCGCCCGGTCATGATGTTGTCAAGCACCGACATACCGCTGAACAGCGCGATGTTCTGAAACGTTCGCGCGATGCCGTGTTCGGCAGCCTCATGCGTGTTCATGTCGCGGCGCTGCTCGCCGTGAAAGCTGATGGTGCCTTGCTGCGGCGTGTAGACGCCGTTGATGACGTTCAACATGGAGCTTTTGCCGGCACCGTTGGGGCCGATGATGGCGCGAATTTCGTGTTCACGCACGTCAAAGGAAATATCAGTCAACGCTTTGACGCCGCCAAAGCGCAGCGAAATATTGTCAACCTTGAGGATGACATCGCCGATTTTTCTGCTGCCAGTCCCGCCACCACTCATGCTGCCGCCTTGTCCACGGCGGGCAGTCTGCGCGCATCGGAAATCTTCACGTCAGCCGCAATGCTGCCGGTTCGGCCATCTTCAAATTTCACTTGTGTCTCGATGTGTTGCACCGTTTTTCCGGTGTAGAGCGCATCCAGCAGCGGCGCATATTTCTCGGCAATGAAACCGCGACGCACCTTGCGCGTCCGCGTCAGCTCGTCATCATCAGGATCAAGCTCTTTGTGCAGAATCAGGAAGCGCTCAATCTGTGAGCTCGCCAGCTCGCCCTCGGTGGCAAGCTCCGCGTTGACCTTCTCAACGCAATCCTTGATCAGTGCCACCACTTCGTCTTTTCCTGCAAGATCGATGTAGCCGGAGTAAACAATGTTGCGCCGCTCGGCCCAGTTGCCGACCGCCGTCAAATCGATGTTAATGAAGGCGACGACGTGGTCGCGATCATGGCCGAAGCACACCGCTTCCTGGATGTGCGAGAAGAATTTGAGCTTGTTCTCGATGTAGTTCGGCGCAAACATTTCGCCGCTGGACAGATGCCCGACATCCTTGGCGCGATCAATGATTTTTAGGTGACCATCGCTATCGAAAACGCCCGCATCACCGGTATGAAAGTAGCCATTTGCGTCAATTGACTCAGCGGTGGCATCGGGCCGTTTGTAATATTCCTTGAGTACCATCGCGCCGCGCACCAGAACCTCACCTTTGTCGGCGATCTTTACTTCCACGCCCGGGGCAGCTTTTCCCACGCTGTCGAACTTAATCTCGCCATCGGGCTGCAAACACACATAGGCGCAGGTCTCGGTGGAGCCGTAAAGCTGCTTCAAATTGATGCCGATAGAGCGATAAAAGCGGAAGAGATCGGGACCAATCGCCGCGCCCGCCGTGTACGCGACACGAATGCGGCTCATGCCCAGCGTGTTCTTCAACGGTCCATACACAAACACATTACCCAGCGCGTACAACAGGCGATCTTTAGCGCTCACGGCTTGACCATTCAGAATGTCTGAGCCGCAGCGCAGCGCGACCTTCATGAATGCGTTGTACATACGCTGCTTGATGTTGCTCGCGTCTTCCATGCGAATGGACAGACTGGTGAGCAGGCTCTCAAACACGCGTGGTGGCGCGAAGTAATAGGTTGGCCCAATCTCGCGCAGATCGGTCATCACGGTTTCTGCGGATTCCGGGCAATTTACCGTGAATCCTGCGACGAGAAACTGCGCGTAGCTGAAAAGATGGTCACCCACCCAAGCCATTGGCAGGTAAGACAGTACGTTGTCCGTCGCGACCAGTTTGTCGAACTGTACGCCGCCCTGCGCTGCCGTGATAAACGCCTCATGGCTCTGGCACACGCCCTTGGGCTTGCCCGTGGTGCCAGAGGTGTAGAGCATCACCGACACATCGACTGCTTTGCCAAGCGCGACTTCCTGATCGTAGCGTTGCGGATTTGCTTTATCAAAGGTGGCGCCTGCACCGCGCAAAGCCTCAAGGCTCATCAGCCCCGGCGCGTGGTAGCTGCGCAGGCCGCGCGGGTCTTCGAAGATGATGTGTTCGATCTGGGGGCGCGTTTCGCGCGCCTCCAGCAGCTTGTCGACTTGCTCCTGATCTTCCACAATCGCAAAGCGAATGTCGGCGTCGTCAAGGACGTGCATCATTTCGACCGCAACCGCGTCCTGATACATCGGCACCGCCACACCACCCAGCGATTGCGCAGCGGCGAAAGCCATGTACAGACGGGGTCGGTTGTCGCCAATGATCGCCAGATGATCGCCCCGCTTGAACCCGAGCGCGGCCAAACCGGAGGCCATCGCGCGCACTTCGGCGGCGGTTTCGGCCCATGACCACGTTTGCCAGATGCCGAGATACTTTTCGCGCAGCGCGGGCGCATCCGGGCGTTCTGACGCGTGCTTTAGCAGCAAGCGCGGAAACGTATCGGCGACGTGGGTTGCAGTGTGAGCAGACATGACGTGGGGGATACTCCTCAATTCCGTTACGCGTCAGAGCAATTTATCAGTCATGCACTGCACAGTAAACAAAACCGACCGCTGGGTCGGGAATGTTGTGAGTTTAGGTCTTCTATAAGACTGGGGCAAGTAGGGGAAATCACTCACGGGAAAATAAGTCCTTTGTAAGGCTGTAGCAAGCCGAGCGTCCCGTTGAAATCGCGCTCTCTGAAAGAATGTTGGATGCATGTCTAATTTCACTATTCACCGGGTCGAATCCATCGACTCCACCAACACCCAGTTACTGCAATGGTCGACGCGGCTCAATTGCCACCGCGTGGCGCTGGTGGCAGACGTGCAGACAGCGGGACGCGGTCAGCGCGGGCGGCAGTGGCATGCAGCCTCAGGCGAGGCGCTGTTGTGCAGCGTGGCGTGGCAGTTTGCCCGACAATGTCCGCTGGACGGCCTGAGCCTTGCCGTAGGCGTGATGGTGGCCGAAGCGATCGACCACGCGCTCAATGGCAACGAACCCGAGCGTCTACGCCTTAAATGGCCGAATGATCTGTTGATCGACGAAACGCACAAACTCGCTGGCATCTTGATCGAAACTGTCGCCAGCGCAAGTGGCACGCGCACGGCGGTGATTGGCATCGGACTTAATTTGCTAACGCCCGCTGTTGCCCCGTCCGCCACTTCCTTGCCGAGCATTGGACTCGACGCATGGACAGGCACCAAAAATCACCGCGACGAAGTGTTGAATCGTGTGCTCACCGCACTGGGTGCTGGCCTAGCGACTTTCGCGAGCACCGGCTTCAGCGGCTTTCAGGCGCGCTGGTGGACGCGCTGCGCATACGCCAGCCAGCGTGTTACGGCGCGACTGCCCGACGGCGAGTTGATCTCAGGAACGATGCATAGCATCACCGACCGGGGGGCGTTAGTGATAGAAAGCCAGCGCGGTGTGCATACATTGGTCTCAGGGGAGGTGTCGCTTCGTGCTTTGTATTGACGTATTGGTGCTTGATATTGGAAACACGCGCCTTAAGTGGGCGGGTTTTGAGAAGGATGTCATTGTTTCCCGAGGCGCGATCTTTCTTGCCGAGGTGGAGCATCTTGTGGAGCGTGCCGGATTTGATCGCAACCCGCCAACGCGCGTTGTAGGAAGTCATGTCGCCAATCACGTGTCCAAAGAACGCGTTGAGCGGCAATTTGCTGCACTGAACGTGCCGCTCACGTGGATCGCGTCAACCCCCGCTGCCTGCGGCGTTGTCAACGGTTACGACGACCCTGCGCGTCTTGGCACCGACCGCTGGGCAGCGGTCATCGCGGCGTGGACGCGCGGTCTGGGCCCTTGCATCGTGGCTTGTGCCGGTACCGCGCTCACTGTGGATCATCTTGACGAGCGCGGGCATTTTTTGGGTGGCGCGATTGTGGCGGGCTATCACGCCATGCTGGGCGGCTTGGCGGGCAACACCGCCGCACTTTCAGTGGATGCTGGAGACTGGACGGCAGTTCCTACCAACACGAGAGACGCGCTGGCTACAGGTGCCATCGACGCTATGGTCGGTGCGATCGAACACGGGCATCAGCGACTTAAAACACGCCTGCTTGAGCGTGGCATTCAACAGGTGCCAAAAATCATCCTGACTGGCGGCAGCGGATATCGTCTGCTGGCGCACCTGCCCGCTGGTAACGCTGTGATCGACTCACTGGTGCTGGAAGGGGTTTACTTGCTGGCAAAATCATCGGCAGATACCGTTATCCCCATTTGATGAAAAAACTCTTCCTGTTCCTGTTGGTTGCCAATCTGGCGCTGTTCGCGTACGGCTACGTTGATCGCATGAACAGCGAGGCGCAAGCTTCCGCTGAGCGCTACAAACCATTCAACGCCGAGCAGGTGAAGTCGCTCACCGCGCAGCAAATGGCCAAGCTCGGCCCCGCCAAAGTGGCACAACTCACGCTCGCGTGCGCGGAGTGGGGGCCGTTGTCGGAGGCGGATCGGGTGCGAGCGACCAATCTGCTGGAGCCGCTGGCGTTGGGCCGCACGATGTCATCACGGCGGGTGGAGGTAACCGCCGAGCATTGGGTGTACATCCCACCCAAGCAAAATCGTGCGGCAGCGGATCGGTCGATGGCAGACCTTAAAAAATTGAATGTCACCGATAGCGCCATCGTGCTTGAGAGCGGCCCGTGGAACTTCGCCATTACGCTCGGCGCGTTTTCCAACAAAGAGCGCGCAGACGCCCGTCTTGCCGAGGTCAAAGCGAAGGGGGTAAAAACCGCCACCTATCGTCAGCGAGAACAGCTGGTAGCAATGAACGCGCTGGTATTACGCGAGCCGACACAGGCGACACTCACTAAACTTGAAGAGCTCAAAGCGCAAGTGGCGGGCAGTGCGGTGCGCACGGGTGCGTGTCCTGAAGTCAAAACCTAAAGCCGCAATTTCCTTTTAAACGTAGCCGTATGAATCCTGACTACATCATCGTCGGCGCGGGCACCGCGGGTTGCGTGCTCGCCAACCGTTTGTCTGAAGACGGACGCAATTCGGTGTGCCTGCTTGAGGCGGGCCCGAAAGACAACTACCTGTGGATTCACATTCCGATTGGCTACGCCAAAACGATGTTTCACCCGGTCTACAACTACGGCTACTACACCGAGCCAGATCCGAACATGAATGGCCGCAAGGTCTACTGGCCGCGCGGACGCGGGCTGGGCGGATCGTCGTCAATCAATGGCCTAATTTACATTCGCGGACAATCCGCCGACTACGACCGCTGGAGCGACGCGGGCAACAACGGTTGGAGTTGGAAAGAGGTGCTGCCGTACTTCATCAAGAGCGAACACAACACCGACCAGCGCATGATCGCCAACGGCACGCACGCGCAGGGCGGCCCGCTGTGGAGCACGACGATTCCCGATCCGCACCCCGTGATGGACGCAATCATCGCAGGGGGTGAGGAACTCGGTGTGCCGCGCGTCATCGACTTCAATAGCGGCAATCAGGAAGGTGTCGGTTACTACCAGCTGTTCACCAAAAATGGCTGGCGCTGCTCGACGGCGGTGGCGTATTTGCGGCCCGCTCAGAAGCGTAAGAATCTGCGTACTGAAGTGAATGCGCAAGTCACACGCGTGATGTTCGAAGGCACCCGCGCCGTCGGCGTGGAATTCATCCAAAACGGCAACCGCATCACGCTGCGTGCGAACAAAGAAGTGCTGCTCACGGCGGGCGCATTGCAAAGTCCGCAGCTGCTGATGCTGTCAGGCGTTGGCCCGAGCGAGCACCTGCGAGAACATGGCATTGACGTGAAGCACCACCTGCCGGGTGTGGGCGAAAACTTGCAGGATCACCTGCAGCTGCGTTTGCTGTTCAAAGTCAAAAAGCCGATCACCCTTAATGATGATTTGCAGAGCACGTGGCGCAAATTTATGATGGGCTGGGATTGGGTCACGCGACGTGCCGGACCGCTGGCCATCGGCATTAACCACGGCGGCTTGTTCACGAATGTGTTGCCTGAATCAAAGACGCCGGACGTTCAATTTCACTTCGCCGCGTTGTCCGCCGAAATGGCGGGCGGGTCGACGCACCCATGGAGTGGCTGCACATTTTCGGTGTGTCAATTGCGCCCGGAATCACGCGGTCAAGTTCGTCTGAAGTCGACCGATCCGCTGGCCGCACCCGCGATGTTTTCAAACTATCTGTCGCACGGAACAGATCGCCGTTGCGCTGTGGAATCCATCCGCTTCGCACGCAAACTCGCCCACACCAAAGCGATGTCAGGCTTGATCGGCGAAGAATACCGACCGAGCGACAGCGTTCACAGCGACGACGAAGTGTTGCAGTTCGCCCGCAACTACGGCGCAACCATTTTTCACCCTAGCGGCACCTGCAAAATGGCCCCTGATTCTGACCCGATGGGCGTGGTCGACGCCCGATTGCGGGTGCGCGGGTTAACGGGTTTGCGGGTGATCGATTGCTCGATCATGCCGACGCTGATTTCAGGCAACACCAATTCGCCGGTCGTCATGATGGCTGAGAAAGCCGCCGACATGATTAAAGCGGATGCGATGCGCGGTTAGCGCAACGCTACAGTGCGATACGATTGCTGCTCAGCACCCAAAAAGCAGGTACATCATGGGATTGCCGCAACCCGTTCAACGCATGACGCTCACTGAATTTGCCGAATGGGAACATCGTCAGGAAAAAAAGTATGAGTTTTACGATGGCGAGGTGTTCGAGGTCTACGCCATGGGTGGCGCGCGACGCGAACATAACGCGGTGGGCGGAAACGTTTACGCGCTGCTCAAATCGCACCTTCGCGACACGCCCTGCCGTGCCTATATCGCCGATATGCAAGTGCAAGTTGTCGCGACCGGCAACTCGTTTTACCCGGATGTCGTCGTGAGTTGTGAGGCCGAAGCGCTCACTGCGGAGCTCACCCTCACGCAGCCCAAAGTCATCGTCGAGGTGCTGTCACCCACCACGGCAAACTACGACCGCAGCGAGAAATTTAATCAATATCGCCTGATGCCGTCGCTCTTGGAATACGTGCTGATTGATCCGGCATCGAAGACCATCGACATTTATCGTCGCCAGCCCAGCGACGATTGGCTATTGGCGGTCGCAGATGGTGAAATTGGATTGATATTGCCGACGCTCAACTTCAGCGCACCGCGTGAAGCGGTGTTTGAAGACGTTTAACGATCAATCATTGTTCGACCCGCTGCATCACGCATGCCTAAGCACTCGAAGCAACCGGATCTATTCGCCGAGCCCACAGCCGACGTAGCGGAAACATCGGTCGTGTCGCTGAAAATTGTCGGCGGCAAGCTCTCGCCCGAGCAAACGCGCTTCAACAAATTGGTGGCGCGCGTTGAAACGCTGACGCATGCCATTGACGCGACGCGCGCGTTGGGTGACGCGCATCGGCCTGCGTTTGTGAACACGATACCACCGCTCGAATTGCGCTGTAGTGAGCTGATGCGCGAGATGATCCTGTTTCTTGACCAGCGGTTGCAGCAAAAGCCGCAAAAGGGGTTCACCGAAAAAGATCGGCAGTTGGCGCGTGAACTCGTTTGCAGTTTGGCCATTAGTTTTGCGCAGGCAGGCGATAGGGCGATGCAGGCTGTGTTTGATGCGCACAGTGAGCAAAGTCTTGACGACATGGATCGGGAGGACGCCGCCGAGGTGCAGGCAATGTTTGATCAGGTGCTGAAAGGCGATTCGCCGAAACTTGATCCCGCCGCTACGGCGGAGGAGATTTTTCGCGCTGGTGCCGAGCGAATGCGCGAATTCGAAGAGGCGCGAATCGACAAACGTAGCGCGCGTAAATCGAAGCGCGAAAAATCAGCGCACGAGCTTAACGGCGGGCAATCGCAAGACGATCCCGAGACTGTTTTGCGAACGCTCTATCGTCAACTCGCAAGTAAATTGCATCCCGATCGGGAGCGCGACCCGCAGGCGCGAGACCGAAAAAATGCGCTTATGGCTCAAGCAAACGCGGCGTACGAAAGGCGCGACTTGATGACGTTGCTCAAGCTGCAGCTTGCCGTCGAGCAGCTCGATAGCGAATCGATTGCCGGCATGGCAAAAGAGAAGATGGCGGCGCTCACCCATTTGCTTAAAGAGCAGGTGCAAGCGCTGGAACGCGAACTGGATCAGGCGCGGTGCCAGTTGGCTCAGGAGTTTGGGGTGTCGCCTTTTGACGCAGTCGATGGGTTGAGCCTTGCGCGTAGCCTTAAAGATCAACGCGCTGATTTGCAGGCGGAAGTCTCGCAGATGGAATACGACATGCATCGCGTGACCAACAACGATAGCGAACTGAAGCGCTGGTTGAAGGAACAAAGGAAACTGACGAAACAAGCACGCGAAACAGCGGGTATGTTTGGCATGTTATGAGCCCGATGGTCTCTCCTGCGTAGATTCATTCAACATTAAGCGGCAATTGCCGCCGGTAAAAACACATCATGTACACCTGTTGCCGCTATTACGGACTTGAAGGATTGGCGGGGCACGCGGGCGACAGCGCCTTCACCGTCGAGATTAATCACTTTACTTTTGGCCCCGGTTGCCTTCGCGAAGCAGGCTCACATGCGCGGGCACTTGGCATGACCCGCGTTGGCCTGTTCACTGATAAGACGGTGCGCGATTTGCCCTATGTTGCGACGGTGAAACGCTCGCTCGAAGCCGCAGGTTGCAACGTCGAAATTTACTGGGAATGCGGCGTTGAACCCACTGGCGATTCGTTCATGGCGGCCGCAAAATTTGCGCGGGAAGGCAGGTTTGACGGCTTTGTGTCGGTAGGCGGTGGCTCGGTCATGGACACCGCTAAAGCCGCTAATCTTTACTCGACGTATCCTGATGAATTGCTCGCGTACGTCAACGCGCCCATCGGCCTTGGTAAGGCGGTGCCTGGCCCGCTCAAGCCACACATCGCCTGCCCTACCACGTGCGGCACGGGCTCCGAGGTCACCGGCATCGCTATCTGCAATCTGGCCGAGCAGCAATGCAAAACTGGCATCCTGTCGCGCCACATGCTGCCGTCACGCGCGCTGGTGGACCCGGATGTGACGCATACGCTGTCGCCCGCAGTCATCGCTGCCAATGGCTTTGACGCGTTGTCGCATGCGCTGGAGAGCTACACCGCGCGACCGCATAGCGCGAAACCCAAAATGTACGAAGGCGATGACGGCGCAAAACGTCCGATGAATCAGGGCGCGAATTTATGGAGTGACATGGGCGCGCGCGAGGCGTTGCGCATCATCGGGCAAAACCTCGTAAAAGCGGTCAACGAGCCAAGCGACCAGCAGGCGAGGGGCGCAATCATGTATTCCGCGTTGATCGCTGGCATGACGTTTTCCAACGCCGGCTGTCACCTCCCGCATGGCATGAGTTACGCCGTGAGTGGTTTGGTGCGTGATTTCTTGCCACCACTTGGCTATCCGCAAGATCAACCGATGGTGCCGCACGGCATGAGCGTAGTGCTCAACGCGCCGAGTGTGTATCGCTTCACCGGTGAAGCCGCCCCGGAACGTCACCTTGAAGCAGCGCTTTTTCTCGGTGCGAACACGAAAGACGCCCGCACCGAAGACGCCGGTGAAATCGTCGCCAGCAAGTTGATCGAAATGATGCGCGCGGTGAATTTCCCGAACGGCCTTAACGCCGTGGGCTACACCGATGCTGATGTTGAAAGCCTGGCTGAGCGCGCCTTTCCGCAGCAACGCGTAATCAAAAATGCGCCGCGTGACGTCACGAAATCATCACTTGCGGAGCTTTTCAAAGGTGCGATGAAGTACTGGTAAGTCTATACAGCTTTAGTCCATATGCCCCATTCTAATTGGGCTAGAGCCCATTAGTTGATTAAGTCGATAATAAAACAATATTGCGATTAGCCCGCGCACTATGGGCGTTACAGCCAAAAGCTAATAAAAGAACCAACAAAAAAAGAGCCGCAAAAAAGCGGCTCTTTTCAATGCAAGGGCAACGCTTGCTTAGGGAGGCGGAAATTAGCAAGTCCCGTTTTTGACGGTGCTGGCGGGATGCAGTGCTAGGCGCTCCGAGCGCCGTGTGGCGAGCCACACAAGCGAGGAGCAACGACGCAATGCGCCTGTCAGTGCCGTCTAAAACGGGATGTTTGCAATTTCTGCATCCCTTAGTGCCCCAAAATCTTCGACAAGAAGTCTTTCGAACGATCTGTTTGTGGATTGTTGAAGAAATCGTGCGGATTGTTTTGCTCGACGATTTGGCCTTGATCCATGAAGATCACGCGATCGGCAACGGCCTTGGCAAAGCCCATTTCGTGGGTCACGCAGATCATGGTGATGCCTTGATTAGCCATCTCCACCATCACGTCGAGCACCTCTTTAATCATCTCCGGATCGAGCGCGGAGGTCGGCTCATCAAACAGCATGATTTTGGGCGTCAGACACAGTGCGCGCGCGATGGCTACGCGCTGTTGCTGACCGCCTGAGAGTTGCAGCGGATACTTGCCTGCTTGTTCGGCGATACGCACGCGTCTTAACTGCGTCATCGCTCTTTCTTCGGCTTCTTTCTTCGGCATTTTGCCGACGTACATCGGCGACAGCGTCAGGTTTTCGAGCACCGTTAAATGCGGAAACAAATTGAATTGTTGGAACACCATACCCACTTCTTTGCGCACTTTGTCGATGGCTTTGACATCATCGGTCAGCTCAGTGCCATCGACCCACAGGTGGCCTTCCTGATGTTCTTCAAGGCGATTGATGCAGCGGATCAGCGTTGACTTACCGGAACCTGAAGGCCCGCAAATCACGATGCGCTCGCCGCGTTTCACCTGCAAATTAATGTCGCGCAGCACGTGGAAGCTGTTGCCGTACCACTTGTTAAGTTTGTCGAAAACGATGATGTTGTCTTGGGTAGCAGTCGTCATGATGGTCGTCCCCGAATTAGCGCAATTTGGATTTGTTGAGCTGTTTTTCGATCCACAAGCTGTAGCGACTCATGGCGAAGCAGAAGGTGAAGTAAATCGCGACGATGAACAGGTAGCCTTCCAGCTTGAAAGGTCGCCAGTCAGCGTCTGAGTTGAGCGCCAAGCCCAGCGCGCCGGTCAGTTCGTAGAGCGACACGATGTAGACGAGCGAGGTGTCTTTGAACAATCCGATGAAGTTGTTCATGATGCCCGGCACCACCATCGCCAGCGCTTGCGGCAGAATGATTTTGAACTGCGTCTGCCAATACGACAAACCTAGCGACGCTGCGGCCTCAGCCTGACCTTTTGGCATGGCTTGCAGACCACCGCGAATCACTTCTGCCATGTACGCTGCGGCAAACAGCGTAACGCCCACCAGCACGCGAATCAGCACGTCAATAGACACGCCTTGCGGCATGAACAGCGGGAACATGAAGGAGGCCATAAACAACACCGAGATCAGTGGCACGCCACGAATCAACTCGACGTAGATCGTGCAGAACGTCTTGATGGCAGGCAGGTTGCTGCGACGCCCCAGCGCCACGCCGATCGCAATCGGGAAGCAAAGCACGATCGACAGCGTGGCCAACATGATGGTCAGCGGCAGGCCACCCCAACGATCTGTTTGCACGACTGATAATCCGCCCACGCCACCGTACATCAACGCGAAAAATATCGCGAGCACGATCACCCAGGCGGCGATGAGCCACGTCTTCCAGAACATGCGCGTGCAGCTCATGACCAGCAGGCCGACCATCAGCAGCGTGGCCACCAGCGGCCGCCATTGCTCTTCGAACGGATATCGCCCAAAAATAATCAGGCGATATTTTTCGCGAATTACGCCCCAACATGCCCCCACACCCTCAGCGCGGCAGGCGTCCGCGTTGGCCACCGTAGTGGCCGTGATGATGGCCCAATTGATGAACTGCGGCACGTAATACAGCAGAAACGCGCCAACAATGATCGTGACGATGCTGCTCTGCCAATTGGCGAACAAGTTCGTTTTTACCCACGGAATCAATCCCTCCGTATTGACCGGAGCAGGGCGCGAGGGCAGCGATTGAAAGATGATAGTTTCAGCCATGACTAGCGCTCCTTGATCGCTGATTTCGCGTTGTACCAACCCATAAAGAACGAGGTAAGCAACGAGGTGGTTAAGTACACCAGCATGATGAGCGCAATACATTCCACCGCGCGGCCGGTCTGGTTGAGTGCAGTGTTAGAGATCGACACCACATCCGGGTAGCCGATGGCCACGGCGAGCGAGGAGTTTTTGGTGAGATTCAAAAACTGGTTGGTCATCGGCGGGATGATCACGCGCAGCGCTTGTGGCAGCAGCACTTTTTGCATCTCTTGCCCGGTGGATAAACCGAGCGCTTGTGACGCCTCACTCTGCCCGCGCGCCACCGATTGAATACCGGAGCGCACCACCTCCGCCACGAACGCTGCGGTGTAGAGCGTGAGCCCTGCCAGTACCGCCATGAATTCAGGCGTCAGGGCACCACCGCCTTCGATTGCAAATTCTCCCTTGGTCGGAAACATGAATTGCGATGGCGTACCGCCAGCGAGCCAGCCGAGAATGCCGCCCACAATCACAATCACCACCGGAATCCAGAACATGCTGCGCAGCTGCCCGGTTTCCTCGAATTTCGTTTGTGCCCAGCGTCGATAAAACCATGCGGCGGCGAGCCCAGCGATCAAACCGGCCACCGCCCACAGGTGACCGGCCTCCCACACCGGGGCCGGAAAAGTGAAGCCGCCTTTACTTAAAAAGAACGGGCCAAAATTTTTGGCGTCGGCGATATCCGGCAGGAATTCGGTGAGCATCAAGTACCACATGAGCAACTGAATCACGACTGGCACATTGCGGAACAGCTCGACGTAGCACTGACACAACCCGCGCACCAAACCATTGCGCGAGAATCGGCCAATACCGATGAGCGTGCCGAGAATGGTGGTCAGGATGACGCCGACAATGGCCACACGCAACGTGTTCGACACACCGACCAGAAATGCCTTCCAGTACGGATCGTTCGAGTCAAATGCCATCAGCGATTCGCCAATGTCGAAACCGGCGGGCTGGGTTAAGAAATCAAAGCCGCTTTTAATGCCGCGAATGCGCATGTTTTCGGCGGTGTTGTGGGCAAGAAACCAAGCCACGCCTCCGACCACAATGACGGCAATGATTTGGTAGAGCAAGCCGCGAAAGGCTTGGCTGCGCCAGGACCAGTCACGTTTTGTCGGTGGTTTTCTTGGTGCAACAGCCATGCAATTTCCCCGCAAAAATTGTTATCCGGTAGTCAGGACTTCTTGTGTGTTCCTGTTAGGGCGAAGTGGCTCTTGGCTATCAAGAACCGCCCTCACCCTAACCCTAACCCTCTCCCGCTTACGGGAGAGGGGACTACTGCGCGCTCCGAGGAGTATTCGCTAGGCGATTGCCGTAGCGAGCGGGATGCAGTGCTAGTGTGGTGTTGCGTTCTTGATGCGACTTAAAAACGCGTCTTTTCCGCCTACTCGCCGTTGCGAATGCTCGCAATAGCCAGCTATTGCTGTGCCTTGCGCCTACATTCGACGAAAGATCCATCGTTTTTATTAGTCACATCAATTTCGCAACACTACACTAGGAAGCGGTCGGTGCCGCGCACTTTTTAGGTACGCAAACCGACCGCTGACGACGCACTGCGCCCGCGCAGGACGCACTGCGCCCGCGCAGTAGGCAAGCGCCTAGCGAATGGGGTAGGCGTACATCAAGCCACCCTTGTTCCACAGGTTGTTAGCGCCACGTGGCAATTTAAGCGCTGATTTCGGGCCGACGCTGCGCTCGAACATCTCACCGTAGTTGCCGGTCGCTTTAATCGCTTTGGCCATCCACTCTTTGTCCAGACCGAGCAGTTTGCCGGTATCTTCTGTGGTGCCGAGTAGACGCTGAATCACCGGATCGGTGCTGGTTTTCATCTGGTCGACGTTGGCTTGCGTCACGCCATATTCTTCGGCTTCCAGCAAACCATGAATCACCCATTTCACAATGGCAAACCATTCGTCGTCACCGCGGCGAACCATCGGGCCGAGTGGCTCTTTGGAGATCAGTTGCGGCAGGATGACGTGCTCGTCGGCTACCTTTGCCTCCTTGTTACGCACTGAGGCTAAGCCTGACGCGTCTGTGGTGTAGGCGATGCAGCGGCCTGCGAAATACGCGCCGGTAGCCGCTTCAACTTTCTCAAACACCACAGGCTTGATGTTCAAACCGTTGGCTTTCGAGAAATCCGTCAAGTTTTTCTCGGTAGTGGTGCCGGATTGCACGCAGACCGTTTGCCCCTTCAACTGCTTGGCATCTTTGATTTTCGATTTGGTCGTGACCATGAAGCCTTGACCGTCGTAGTACATCACTCCGGTCACATGCAAGCCGAGGGATGCGTCGCGGGTCAGCGAGAAGGTGGTGTTGCGCGACAGCACGTCGATTTCGCCGGATTGGAGCGCGGCGAAGCGCTGTTGTGCGTTCAGGGGAACCCACTTAACTTTGCTGGCATCCCCGAGCGTTGCAGCGGCCAGCGCTTTGCAGAAATCCGCATCAAGCCCGCTCCAGTTACCAGCAGAGTCTGCTTGCGAAAAACCGGCGAGTCCGGTGTTTACGCCGCAAACGACCTGCCCCTTGGCCTTGATCGCGTCGAGCGTCTTGCCTGCGTGTGCTGGCAGCGACGCTAATGCGCCCGCAGCCAACAATGCGCTGAGCAGAACTTTCGTTTTTGAATGAGTCATTAAGTGAGTCTCCTTAAATGGGTGCGCAACTAGTGCGCGATATGAGCGTGTTGCGGCGTTGATGCCCGTACCGTTCAGCGGTCATTACACCAGAGATTCCGGTGCCTTGCATAGTGATAAACATACGCAAACGGCATGCCACGATACGAAATTCAGATTACCCCTGCGTTCCTGTTAAAAAGCGCGGGAAATCCCTAACGTGTTGCAAGGCGGGCGTTGCGCGCGGTGCGCGCGGTGACGGATGTGACTTGGGTGACAAGGTGACGGGTTGCTCGTCGCCTATGTCACCTTCGCCACCTTCGCCACGCAAGTCACCTCAAACGTCACCCAATCAAATGCAACTCAAGCGACGCGACGCCGGTCTGCGTACCAAGAAGCACCACCGAATCCCCCGGCTCAAACACGAACTCGTCTTCGGGCCGCGCGATGCGCTGACCACCGCGCCGCACTAGGGTTATCTCCACGTCGCCACCGCGAAAGCTGGCTGCGACTTCACCCCAATTGCGCCCGACTGCGTTGGCCGAATCGGTGAGCAGCACCGCATGCAGAATACGCGCATCGGCCTCGCTCTCGTTGCCGTCGCTGGCTCCGCGATAAAAACCCTGAAACAGGCTGTAACGCTCCTCACGCACCGCTCTTATGCGTTTCAATACCTGCGACAGCGGCGTGCCGAGCAACAGCAACGAGTGCGACGCCAACATCAGCGATCCTTCCAGCACCTCGGGCACCACCTCGGTGGCACCGGCTGCAAGCAGCCGCTCAATCGGTTCATCATCGGTCGTGCGCACCACAATGGGGAGGCCGGGGTGAATGGCCTTCGCAGTGCCAATAATTTTCAACGCTGCGTCCACGTCAACAAACGACACCACCAGCGCCCGAGCGCGCTCGGCCCCCGCCGCCACCAGCGCCTCACGCCGTTGCGCGTCGCCAAATACAACGTTTCCGCCAGCGGCACTGCTGTAGCCGGTCATTGCTTCGCGCACTCGTTCCGGGTCGTGATCGAGCGCCACAAAGCGCACCTGCTCCGCCTCCAAAAGGCGCGCCAAATATTGCCCGCTGCGACCATAACCACAGATGATGACGTGGTCTTGCCGCTCCATCGTCTCGCTGGCGATTTTGAAAATATCGGCTGAACGGGCGAGAAAGTCGTTTGCCGTAATGCGCTTGTTAACGCGCTCAGCCAGTCGCGGCAAAAACGGCGCGGCGAGCATCGACAGCAGCATCGCCGCGATCACAATTTGCGCCGCACGCGGATCGAGCGCGCCTGTGGTCAGGCCGAGTGTGAGGATAACAAAGCCGAACTCGCCACCCGAAGACAATAGCGCGGCGGCTATGTTTGCATCCGCCGTTTTCAATCCAAATCGCCTCGCCAGTGGCTGCAAGATCAACGTCTTTCCCGCGAGCAAAACCGCCAACACGAGCGCTACCCAGCCCAGCTGCGTGACCACAAAGCCGCCGTCAAGCTGCATGCCCACAGAGATAAAAAACATGCCGAGCAGCACGTCGCGAAACGGGCGAATGTCGTCTTCGACCTGCAATTTGTATTCAGTCTCGGCGATCAGCATGCCCGCCACGAACGCGCCCAGCGCATGCGGCAAACCAGCGAGGTGGCACAGCCATGCCAAAAGCAGCGCCACCAGCAACACGTTGAGCATAAATAGCTCGCTGGTTTTGCGCTGCGCCACGATGCGAAACCATGCCCGCAACACCGGTTGCCCGAAGCCCAGCAATAGGCCCAGCAACACGGCCACCTTCACCACAATCCAGCCGATTTCGGCCATGCCCATGCCGCCGCCAACGCCGAGTGCTGGCAGCAAAATCAACAGCGGAACCACGGCCAAATCCTGAAACAGCAACACGCCAATGACCGGGCGGGCCACGGGAGCGGACAGCTCGTTTCTCTCGGCCAACAGCTTGATCCCGATGGCAGTAGACGACATGGCCAGCGCCGCGCCGAGCACGATGGCCGAGGCGAGCGTTTGCGATAGCGCCAACGCGATGCCCGCGAACAGCACGAGCGACAGCAGGTATTGCAAACTGCCCAAGCCCAGCACTAACCGCCGCATCGAGCGAAATTGCGGCAACGAAAATTCAAGCCCGATCGAGAACATCAAAAACACAATGCCGTATTCAGCAATATCTTTCGCCTGCGCCGAATCGGGAATGAACTTAAAGGCCTGCGGCCCGAGCAGCATGCCCACGATCAAATAGCCCAGCAGCGATGGCAAGCGCAAGCGTCGACATATGCCCACCGACAGCACACTGGCGGCGAGCACGATGACGATCAGGGCAAGAGGCGAATTCATATTGACTCCGAATCTAGCACCCTCGCGTGCTCTACGCATCGACTGTCCGAACCAGCCACGTGTCGCCTACACTGCTTTGATGATTGATCGCTTTGCATTGCCTCTTTTCGCGCCACCACACCGTGTGGTTGCCGCTGGATTTTTGCGCATCGGACTCACTGCAAATCAGATTACGCTGATCGGCGCGTTGATCGGTTTAACGGCGGTGCCGCTGCTGCTCACACAGCACTTTCTATGGGCTTTGACGGTGATTTTGGCCAACCGTTTTTTGGACGGCGTTGACGGCACGATGGCACGCTTGAGCGGCCCTACGGATCGCGGCGCGTTTCTCGATATCGTTTGTGATTTTTTGTTTTATGCCGGTGTGCCGCTCGGCTTTGCGTTGGCAAATCCCGCCGTTAACGCGCTGCCCGCTAGCGCGTTGCTCGCGAGCTTTATCGGTACTGCGTCGACCTTTTTGGCGTTCGCCGCCGTGGCTGGCAAGCGGGGTGTGGCGAGCCCGCAGTATCCGAACAAAGGCATTTACTATTTGAGCGGCATCATTGAGGGCACTGAAACCATTCTGGCTTTTTGCGCGATGTGCCTGTGGCCGCGGTACTTTGCGGTGATTGCTTACGGGTTGGCTGTGGCCTGCGGACTGACTACGCTGACGCGCCTATATTTCGGCGCACGCAGCCTGTAAGAATTGCGCCCACAACAGCAAAGAGGGATGCGATCTTTGACCACACAACAACTCGCGCTCAGCCTGGTACTGGCGTTGATGGTTTTTTCGGTGGCGCTGGAGCTTAAGATCGATGACTTTCGGCGGGTTGCGAAAACGCCTAAGGCCGTGATCTGCGGGCTGATCCCACAGTTTATTTTGCTGCCTGTGGGCACTTGGCTTGCAACGCTCGCGCTCGATTTTCCAGCCAACGTTGAGGCGGCGATGATCTTGGTGGCGGCATGCCCTGGCGGCAGTTTGAGCAATGTCATCACTCACTTTGGGCGGGGCAACACGGCGCTCTCGGTTAGCGTGTCTGCGGTGGCATCAATCATTGCGCTGGTCGCCACGCCGTTTAATTTCGGCTGGATGATCGCGACCAACCCAGCCACGGCGAGCTGGCTGCGTCAACTCAACCTTGACGTGTCGGGCCTCTGGATAAGCCTTGTGCTGCTGCTTGCCATTCCGATGAGCTTGGGTATCTGGATGGCGTATCAATTTCCCAAATTGACCGCAAAAATCCAGAAGCCGTTGGCAAATTTTTCACTCATCGCACTCTTAGCGTTCATCGTGTTCGGACTGGTGAAAGAGCGGCAATTGCTCACCTTCGACCTGCTGCCCACGCCCGCCATTGTGATCGTTCACAACGCCTGCGGGCTGTTTTTTGGCTGGATCACCAGTGTGGTGATGGGTGTCACTGAGCGCGACCGGCGCGCGGTGATGATCGAGGGCGGTGTGCAAAACGCGGGTCTGGCGCTGGGCATCATCGCGCTGCAATTTAATGCCGAGCTGGGCATGGTGATTATTGCGAGCCTGTGGGGCATTTGGCACATTGTCAGTGGCCTGTCGCTGGCTATGTATTGGAGACGAAAAGATGCGCGCGCAGCCCTTTGATTTAGTCGTTCGTGGTGCCACCGTTTATGACGGCACCGGTCGCGCGCCGGTTGTCGCCGACGTTGCGGTGCGCGACGGCGTTATTGTTGAGTTTGGGCGTGTGGAAGGCACGGGCGCTCAGGAAATTGCGGCGCACGGCGCATGGCTCACCCCCGGATTCATCGATATTCACACCCACTTTGATGGCCAAGCCACGTGGGACGAAACCTTCAGTCCGAGTATTCATCACGGCGTGACCACGCTGGTCATGGGAAACTGCGGCGTGGGCTTTGCGCCGGTGCAGAACGGACGTGAAGACCGGCTCATCAATCTGATGTCGGGCGTGGAAGATATTCCCGGCAGCGCGCTATCCGAGGGCCTGCGCTGGGACTGGGAAAGCTTTCCGCAATATATGAACGCGCTGGGTCGCTCGCCGCACAGCTTGGACTTTTTGTGCCAAGTACCGCACGACGCGCTGCGCATGTTCGTGATGGGCGGGCGGGGCGAAGCGCGCCTGGTGGCAACGGACGCGGACATCATGCAGATGCGCACGCTGCTGCGTGAAGCGCTGGACGCCGGTGCCTGCGGATTTTCCACCGGCCGCAGCGACAATCACCGCACCACCGAGGGTTTAGAGACGCCCGCAGCGGACGCGGGCAGGGATGAGCTATTCGGCATCGTGCAGGCCTTTGACGGGCTTGACCATGGCGTGTTGCAGGTAGTGAGCGACTTTGATTTGCTGCGCGGCAACCCGTCGGACAACGCCGATTCACGTGCGCGGTTCGCGGTGGAATTTGATCTGGTCGAGGCCGTGGCGCGGCGAGCCCGCCGCCCCACATCAATGAGCTGGTTGCAGCGCGATCCGGGCGGTTGGCAGTATCTGGCGATGCAGGAACGGGTTGAAGCGGCGGTCGCGCAGGTCCTGCCGTTGTATCTGCAAACGGCGGCCCGTGGCATTGGCGTCATCATCGGCTTGGACGCAAGCTTTCATCCGTTCATGGGTTTTCCGGCCTATCAAGCGCTGGCCGATCTGCCACTGGCCGAGCGGGCGCAAGCGATGCGCGAGCCCGCCCTGCGCACGCAAATGCTCACTGAAAAATCAGCGCGATTGGCCGGGGACGGCACGCCGATTCCGCCGCTGGTGGACATCCTGCTCGCGCAGATCGAATTGATTGCAGCGCGCATGTTTCCGCTCACCCAGCCGTTCAATTACGAGCCCGCCGTGCAGCAGAGTTTTTACGTGCGCGCCCAACAGCGCGGCGTTGCAGCACTTGCGGCGTTGTACGACTATTTGGCCGAAGGCGATGGCAGCCAACTCATCTACTTTCCGATTTTTAACTATAACGCGGGCAATCTGGACGCGGTGGCCACTATGCTCGCCCACCCGCGTGCGCTCTGCTCGCTGTCGGACGCGGGCGTCCACGTCGGCAGTATTTGTGATGCCAGTTTCACCACCTATCTGCTGACCCATTGGGGTGCAGGCCAGCCGCACGCTCGTGCCAGTGGCACGCTGCCTGTGGCGCAATTGGTGGAGATGCTCACGCGGCGCAACGCCCGCTATCTCGGGCTCACCGATCGTGGGGTCATCGCGCCCGGTATGCGAGCGGACCTGAACCTCATCGACCCGCAGCGCCTGGCAACCGGCACGCCCAATATCGTGCGCGACCTACCCGCAGGCGGTTGTCGTTTTTTGCAGAAAGGCGAAGGCTATCTCGCCACGTGGGTCGCAGGCGTGTGCGTGCAGCGCGACGGCGAGATCACCGAAGCCCGTCCGGGGCGATTGGTGCGATCCCAAACGCGGTAGGCGCGGACTCGGCCGCGCTCGGGGCGCGCGCAGGTGCAGCGGCGCGACCGGGCGACGCCAGTTCGTCGCCTCCAGCGATTAGTAGGGTGGGCACCCCGTGCCCACCGAGCGGTGGCGGCACAGACCCTTTTCGGTTGCCAACCCAATGGTGGGCAGAGGCTGCCCACCCTACTTGCTACAAGCCCGTAGGGCGGAACGCTCGCGGTTTCGCCTTGTGCCACAGCCGAAGGCCATTCATCCGCCACGCGAAACGCCGCCCCGTAGGGCGGCACCGCTAGCGTGCCGCCCTACGGATTAATCACGAACACGTTGAACCGCTGCGCCGCGGTCATCGTCGTGGATCCAAGGCTGAAGATCACCCAGCGGTCGAGCGGGCAGCCGCCAGGGCTACCCGTGGGTTCGTAATACACGGCGACCGGTTCCGGGAAGACCGGCGCCCCGCCGGACAACGAGCCCAGGTTCGTCACCACCAGAATCGCATTCGGATTTCCGTTAGTTAGCAGATGATCCATTGCCGTGCGCCTACTAGCAACGCCCGACGCATGGCACGGCCCCGTTGCGGGCACCACATGAGTGAACATATTGGTGCCGCTCTGCTTGGCCGCATTGCCGGACTGATTCTCGCCCGCCCCCGGCAGACGAATGCCGCCGTTGGCGCGGATGACAAATTGGTTGGCTGCGGTGAAGGTCACGTCAGCACCCGTGCTGCTGTCACCCCAGACAAATGCGGCGAGGTGGTTGGCTTTAGCGTTTCGCCCCGCAGCAAAGCTGTAGTCACCAGATGCCGTGTTGAAGAGCCCGCCAGGCACGGTGCTCGCGGAGCCGCTCGCGACGTTGCCCGAGCCGCCGCCCACCGTTTGCACCTCGGGGCCGCTGCTACCCAATCCCGCCGTGTTGCCAATACCACCCGCCACAACGCTGTCGGAGCTAGTCGCTTGGTTACCACGGCCCCCGTTGACGGTGCCAAAACGAGCGTTGACCCGATTGGGAAGACCACTGGGGCCCACGCTGCCTCCCCCACCAATCGTCGCGCCAATCACCCCGGCGGTGACTGAATTCAACCGACTGCCATCAATGGTGTTCGGCGATGGGCCAAAAGAGCTTGTCGCATACGAAATCCGCAACCCATCGTCGCCATTGGCCGGATCGACCAGCAGCTTGATCGTCGACTGCGGGGCTTTGAGAGTGAGCGGTCGGTTGTCGTTGTTGCCGAGCTGGGATGCCACGCCTGCGCCCAGCGCGAAGGTGTTGCCGCCATGCACAAACGCATTCGCCAAGCCACATCGTCCGCCGAGCAGGCCCACTGCGTGCCGCTTCATTTGGCGATTTGATTGGCGGCGCAGGCGGTGGTCGGCAACAGCTGGTTCGCCGTCAAATTAATGGTGCCCGAGGTACTGATCGGCCCGCCCGTCAGGCCCGCGCCGGTGGCGATGCTGGTGACGGTGCCGCCGGTGGCACCACAGCCCGCGAGCAGGAAGCTCTGCACCGCTGCGGGGGTGTTGCGCGTGCCGATACCAAGGTTCAAGCCGTGGTCAGCGCCGCGCCGCTGAAGCCGGCAATCTTGCGGCTGATGATGGTGGCGTCAGCGGTGGTGAAAATGGGGTTGGACAGCGCATCTTTGTCATCGGTCACCCGCAGTCCGCAGGCGGGGCAGGCATTGTTCGATTCGACGGTGGCCGCGTCGGCGGCGGCAAATGAGGTGTTCGCCAGCATCGGCGCACCGCGCAGCCCCAACGCGTAACGGGTGAGTACCAAGCCGTCGTTTTCAAGCGAGGAGCCGCCGCTATCAAACGGACAGACTTGCGCGAACGCGGGCGCGGCGGACAGCGCGGCGAAGCTTGCGGCGAGGGCTGCTGCGGCGGCTAAAGCCCAGTTAATGCGTTGCGGTGTGGCAGAGGGGGGGCGATTCATGGTGGCTTTCATGAGCGGCTAGGTAGCGATTATCCGAGATTATTCATTAGATTTTTTCTTCGTCGCCCCTGCGAAGGCACGGGCTCAGTGTCTTTTGACGCAATCCAAAATTGCCACAAAACACCCAAAGTCACTGGGTTCCTGCCTTCGCAGGAACGACGAAATGTGTGATTTTTTCTAATGAATAATTTCGGATTATTGCGCTGAATTCGGGCGACGCCAAGTCGTCGCCTACGCAAGAGCGCCGTAGGGTGGAACGCTTGCGGTTCCGCCTCGTACCGTAGCCGTTGGCAATTCACCCACGTGGCTCGGCACGCCTTCCCTCCCGTTCGGCGGAACCGCAAGCGTTCCGCCCTACAAGTATTCAGCTTTTGGCTGAATCGCTTATTTAACAGGGGCTCAGTTTGGCATAACGCTTCAAGTCGATAAACTCACAAACACCCACTTAGCCCATAAAAAGCGGGCGTTCGCGCCAAAAGCTGATCCTAAAACTTAACCTGCGCCCCCAGCTCCAGCACCCGATTCGTTGGAATCTGAAAGTAAGCGGTCGCTGACTGGGCGTTTCTTGCCATGAGGCTGAACAGCCGTTGTCGCCACACCGAAATGCGCTGGCATGGCGTGGGCACCAGCACTTCGCGGGAGACGAAGAACGAGGTGTCCATCATCTCAAATTCAATGCCGTGATCTTTGGCGGCGATGGTCAGCGCTTTGGGGATATCGGGCGTATTCATAAAGCCGTAATGCACCACCATTTTGAAGAACCCGTTGCCCAGATCATCCACCGTCACCCGCTTGGCGCGGGTGATGAGCGGCACGTCTTCAAAGTGAACGTGCAGCACGATATTGCGCTCGTGGAGTACCTTGTTGTGCTTCAAGTTATGCAGCATAGCCGCCGGCATTTCGTCCGGCGTGGACGTCATGAACACTGCGGTGCCCTGCACCCGGGCGGCATCGCGGGAGAGCGCCACGATCATCGGGGCGAGCGGCATCGCGGTTTCTTTGCGCTGCTGCGCCATCAAGCTGCGGCCCCGTTTCCAGGTGGTCATAAACACCAGCACGACGAAGGCCACCACCAGCGGAAACCAGCCACCGTCGGGGATTTTGATGGCAGTGGAGGCCACCAGCGCAATATCCACCACCAGAAACAGGCAAAACAACAAGCCCGCCGCGAAGCGATTCCAGCGCCACAAACCAATCGCCACAATGGCAAACAGCACGGTGTCAATCAGCATCGCCCCAGTCACCGCCAAGCCATACGCCGCAGCCAAATTCGACGTGCTGCGAAACGAAATCACCACGATGAACACCAGCACAAACAAGGTCCAGTTGATGGCGGGCAGATAAATTTGGCCCTCGCTTTTGTGCGAGGTGTGCACCACTTTCATGCGTGGCAAAAAGCCGAGTTGAATGGCTTGCCGACCAATCGAGAACGCGCCAGAGATCACCGCCTGCGAGGCAATCACGGTGGCCATACCGGCCAAAATCACCATCGGAATCAGCATCGCGTGCGGCACCTGATCGTAGAACGGATGCATCTTGCAGGCCACCGCGGCGTTCACCAACGTTTGTTCGGCGCAGGTCTTCAAAATCAGCGCGCCTTGGCCAAAATAATTGAGCACCAGCGTAGGCATCACCCACGCAAACCACGCCACCCGAATGGGCTTGCGGCCAAAGTGGCCCATGTCGGCATACACCGCCTCAGCGCCGGTCACGGCCAGCACGGCGGAGCCAAGCACCACCAGCGAGAGCTTGGGGTTTTCAAACAAAAACCGCAGCGCGTACATCGGATTAAGTGCGGCCAGCACTGAGGGATTGGACGACAGGTGATACACACCGAGCACGCCCAGCACTAAAAACCAAAACGCCATGATCGGCCCGAACCATTTGCTCACCCGCCCAGTGCCGCTCGCCTGCACATAAAACAAACCGGTCAAAATCACCAGCGCCACAGGCACTACCAACACCTGCAGATCCGGGTTGATCTCGGTCAAACCCTCCATCGCGCCGAGCACCGACACGGCGGGCGTGATGATCGAATCACCAAAAAACAGCGCCACACCAAAGATGCCGAACAAGGTCAAGTAACGCCGCTGCGTAATGCTCGATACCGCTCGCAACGCCAACGACAACAGCACCATGGTGCCGCCTTCGCCCTGATTGTCAGCACGCAAAATCATGAACGCGTACTTGATCGCCACCACGATGGTGAGCACCCAGAAGATGATGGAAAGGATGCCAAGCACATTGGCCTCAGTCAGCGCAATGCTGTGACTAGCACTGAAAAAAACCTCTTTCAGCGTGTACAGCGGCGAGGTGCCAATGTCTCCGTAAACAACGCCCACTGCGCCAAGAGAGAGGGCCGCCAGCTGCGCACCTCTAGGTTGTTTGCTGGCGTGGCTGCTTGCCGCGTGTGAACTCATGGATAGTGAGTAGCCGAATGCTAGAGCGCGGATTGTATGCCTGTCCTAGCGTTTTTGTGCGACGCAGCAATTTTGGATTGGATTACCGCGAGGCTGGGTGTAGCCACGCCGGGAGGCAGAGGTGAGCCAGCGCTTCTTGTTTAGCCATAGGCGCGGACTTGGCCACGCTCGGGGTGAGGTACTGCACCGGCGTGACCAAGCGACGCCGAGTCGTCGTCTACATGCGGTTAAGGCGGGCAGATCCGGGTAGCCATCCGTCCGCATAAACGCGACCGCTACGCCCGATTCAACGGCAAATTCAGCAACAAATTCTGCGGTTTGAGCTTCAGCTTACCCTCTGCATCCATCGCCATCGCCAGATACACCGGCTTTCCTGCGATGTTGGCACGCATGTCGGCGGGGTTTTTGAAACGCAGTTCGAACAGGCACAACAGCCGCGACATGCGCTCCTCTTCAACCGGTGCGTTGTTGTAGAGATCGTTCAAGATGCTGCTGGCAGTGGCGTCCAACCCGACGTGCCACACCCATTGCTGGTCGTCAATTTCACGGCGATGCACAATGGTCACTTCAACGCCCAAAAAGTGGCGAACCCATTTCTCCAGCACCCGCATCAGCGCGTCGAGCGCGGGCTGCCCGCGATTGACGCTCACCGCGAGATCATGCCGCTCGTCACGATCCCAGTAAATCGCGGCGTTGTCGGTGGCCAACACGTCGAGATCGATGGAGCGCGTTGGCGTATTCTGCTTTTTCAGCAACTCGCCGAGCGAGCCGAAGCCTCCGGTCTCGGAGAACATTTCGATGGTTTCTTCATCGGCCACCATCACCGCGCCGTCCTCCAACACCGACACTTTTTGCACGCGGAACAGGCACTCCGCCATGCGCGCTTCAAGCGGATCGCAGTCTTCGCCGAGGATGTGGCGCAAGAAAATCTGCGTAAGCTGAAACACAAATATCGGCGGCACGTCCACGCCATCGCCCTTGAAAAGACCGGTGTATGCGGCCTCCAGCGTGGGTGCGGCGAGCAGACGGTCGCGAAATTTGAGCAAGATGCGGTAATTCGCCTGCGCGTCGGGGTCGGAAATGTGCAGGATTTCAGCGGCGGCAACGGTGCGACGCGGTGCCGCGAGCAGCACCTCGTGCAGCTTCGTTTCCGCTGCGCACGATTCGCCCACGGGCGTGATTTCTGGACGCAGAAAGAACGAGCGGATGAACTCATCGGTCACCCGCAGCGCGTCACCGGAACGGGCGAGCAGGTTGTAACCGGAAGCGGGCCAAAAGTCGGGCATGAGATGCAATCCATCGAAGTCAGCCGACAAGCGTAATGGATGGCGCTGGCGGCGAGTGAATCGTCGTTGGTCGGACGACAATTTTTGGCAGCCCATGTGACGCGATCAGTCCGAAAATTCGCCATTTGCCGATTTGTTAACTGAGGGAAGGTTGCCTTAACCGAAATTATTCATTGGCGCCATTTTTAAGCGTCGCCCCTGCGCAGGCAGCGGCCCAGAGTCGTTCGGGCGTCCGAAGACCCGAGCCAACGTCGCAAAGTCGCTGGGTTCCTGCACCTTCGGCGGGCTCAGGACATGCGTCGCAGAAACGACGAGGGCTGATTCGCTTTGATGAATAATCCGGTTAATTTGAACAAAAGTACAAAATACACGTCGAATCGCAAATTTAAGCTGGATAAGGCGCGGACCGCTTGATGCCATTGTCATTCGTATCGCGACCTGCTGGCAACAGCCTCGACGCCAGAAACCGGCGCGCTGGTGTAGGAGGTCAACGAGGTGGTGCTGCGCGTCGCCAACCGAGGCACCGGTGAACTTGAAAAGTTCTCTGGCTCGTCGCTCGGACGCTTGGTCAATATCTCTGGACGTCAACAGATGTTGTCACAGCGCACCGCTAAGTTTTTTTGTTTCGCGAGTGGAGACTGTCCAAGCCGGTAGAAGCGGATCTCAACGCTGCGCGCACCGATTTCCGCGCGGCCTTAGCAACGCTGTGAACCGACCCTGAAACCACCGACGAGGTCAAGACGCAGCTGGGGCTGGCTGAAACGCATTGGCTATTTTTAGACACGGGCGTCGAGGCTTCGCTGAAGGCTAAGGCCGACACCATCTGTCGGCAAAATGTGGCCAACAGCAGCGAGCGGATTTTGAAAGTGTTTGAGACGGTCACCGGCATGTATGAGCGGCTGGCGGCGCCAACAGGCCACTGATCGGCCTGACGCCGTACGAGCGCATTTTGCGTTCGACGCACCGCTGTACTAAACTACGGTGTGTTCGAGGAGCGTTGCAACCGGCCCTTAAGTTTTTTAGGCGTGACCGGCTAGGCTCGAGCAAGCTTTTTCTAACCGCGCTCGCAGTTTTGGTGACAAACGGGTCACAACGCTTGCGAGCCCTAGGCGCATCGCCTTTCTCCATTCGCCCAAATCCCGCGCATCACCTCATCAAATTGGAGTGACTATGAACGCTATTGCCGATAAAGTTTTTACAGATTACGTGATCGCCGACATCTCGTTGGCGGAATGGGGTCGCAAAGAAACCAAAATCGCCGAAACCGAAATGCCCGGCCTGATGGCGATCCGTGAGGAATTCACGCATGCTCAGCCGCTTAAGGGGGCGCGCATCACCGGCTCGATCCACATGACTATCCAGACCGCCGTGTTGGTCGAGACGCTGCAAGCGCTCGGAGCATCAGTGCGCTGGGCTTCGTGCAATATTTTCTCGACGCAAGACCACGCCGCCGCTGCGCTCGCCGCACGCGGCACGCCGGTGTTCGCGACCAAAGGCGAAACGCTCGCTGAATATTGGGACTACACCCATCGCATCTTCGAATTCGGGCCAAAAGGCTCTGAAGGCGAAGGCCCGAACATGATTCTTGACGACGGCGGCGACGCCACGTTGCTGATGCACCTCGGCCAGCTCGCGGCCAAAGACGCATCGCTCATCGCGAACCCAACGTCCGAAGAAGAAACCTGCCTGTACGCATCGATCAAGGCCAAGCTCGCCGTTGATCCAACCTGGTATGCGCGCAAAGCCAAAGACATCATCGGCGTGACCGAAGAGACGACCACCGGCGTGCATCGTCTGAACGAAATGAGCGCCAAGGGAGCGCTGCTGTTCCGCGCCATCAACGTCAACGATTCGGTCACCAAGAGCAAGTTTGACAATCTGTACGGCTGCCGCGAATCGCTGGTCGATTCGATCAAGCGCGCAACCGACGTGATGATTGCCGGCAAAGTGGCCGTGGTCGCGGGCTACGGCGACGTGGGCAAAGGCTCAGCGCAGGCATTGCGAGCGTTGTCCGCGCAGGTGTGGGTGACCGAGATTGACCCGATCAATGCGTTGCAGGCCGCGATGGAGGGCTTCAAAGTGGTGACGATGGAATACGCTGCTGACAAGTGCGACATCTTCGTGTCCGCCACCGGTAACAAGAGCGTGATTACGTACGCTCACATGGCCGCGATGAAGGATGAAGCGATTGTGTGCAACATCGGGCATTTCGATAACGAAATCGACGTTGCCGCGCTCGAGAAATGCACATGGGACGAGATTAAGCCGCAAGTCGACCATGTGATTTTCCCTGACGGCAAAAAGATTACGCTGCTGGCCAAAGGCCGCCTTGTGAACTTGGGTTGCGCTACGGGGCACCCAAGCTTTGTGATGAGTTCCTCGTTTGCCAATCAAGTAATTGCGCAGATGGAGCTGTTCACCAAGCCTGATGCCTATGAAAACGGTAAGGTCTACGTTTTGCCAAAGCATTTGGACGAAAAAGTGGCCCGTCTGCACCTGAAAAAAGTGGGCGCGATGTTGACCGAACTGACCACCGAGCAAGCGGCTTATATCGGCGTTAGCAAAGCGGGT
>ENA-OFCE01000284-OFCE01000284.1-metagenomes-genome-assembly--contig:-NODE-284-length-34390-cov-5.315684_pt1 | contig 34390 bp, 29 predicted proteins | sample MGYA00153388_OFCE01 | MGnify analysis MGYA00153388 | reverse complement strand
TGGATGTTTCCCCAAAGCAGGCTATTCTCGATGTGAGGGGCGGAACTGGTGCTGCAATACATGCCTCCTCCAGAGTTCCCTTGGATCGTGCAATTTAAAATCGAAGGAGACGAGTTCAGCAACGAAAGTCCTCCTCCCAACGGGTTGGAATTTCCGGCGATCACACAGTTGCTGATCATAGGTGCAGCGGCACCTCCGACGAAAATTCCGCCACCAAATCCGAGGTTTGAGGCGGTATTTCCAACAATCCGACAGCGGTCGAAGGTGGCCACAACTCCAAAGCCCAAAAACACGCCGCCGCCATTGTATGTGGCGAAACAGTTGCTTACGACGCAGTCGAACATTCTAAACGTGCCTTCGGCCATTAAAACTCCTCCCCCGTTCTGGTCGACGGACCTCCCTCCACGGATGGCCACACGGCGTAGAGTGACGTCGGATGCGCCGGTTATGCCGAAGACCCGGAAAGCATTGTTACCGCTGATCGAGAGCCCTGAAGGAAGGGATGACGCATCGATCGTAACTTCCAAGCCTGAGATTATCAGTTGGCCACTGGTCAGCGTGATGGTCGCACCATTGAGAGTGAGAGCGAAAGTAATAACCTCCGCATTGCCGGCGGTGGAGATGGCGGCACGGAGCGAGCCGGCGCCGGAATCCGCGGTGGTCGTGACAATCCCGGCCGTTAGCGAGTGGGAGGGGCCGGCGGCGGCCAGGACGGCGAGGGCGAGAAGGAAGCGAGGGGTATTCATTGATTGGGGATCATAATTTGAGAACTGGGTTCATCAAGGAAAGTTTCCAGAACGTGCTCTCTGATGGAGCGGACCTTCCAAATCTTAAGGATTACTGCCGGTATTCAATACCGTGCAAGACGCCGTTGATGCCACTGGCGCCGACGCGTCGGTAATCTATGTGCCACCTCCGTTTGCTGCCGATGCGATTCTGGAAGCGGCTGACGCCGGTATTCACGTAATCGTCTGCATCACCGAAGGCATTCCGGTGCTCGACATGGTCAAGGTCAAGCGCGCCTTGTGCGGCTCCAGATCGCGGCTGATCGGGCCGAACTGCCCCGGCGTGCTGACGCCGGGCGAATGCAAAATCGGGATCATGCCCGGCAACATCTTTTCCAAGGGTAGCGTCGGCGTGGTCTCGCGCTCGGGCACGCTCACCTATGAAGCGGTGTTCCAGACCACCAACGAGGGCCTCGGCCAGACCACCGCGGTCGGGATCGGCGGCGATCCGGTCAAGGGCACCGAATTCATCGACATGCTCGAAATGTTCCTCGCCGACGAAGCCACCAAGTCGATCATCATGATCGGCGAGATCGGCGGCAGCGCGGAAGAAGATGCGGCGCAATTCATCGCCGACGAGGCGCGGCGCGGGCGATCCAAGCCGACCGTCGGCTTCATCGCCGGCCTTACCGCGCCGCCGGGCCGCCGGATGGGCCACGCCGGGGCGATCGTCGCCGGCGGCAAGGGCGACGCGGAGAGCAAGATCGCGGCGATGGAAGCGGCTGGAATTAGGGTCTCGCCGTCGCCATCTGAGTTGGGCACGACGTTGAGCGCATTGTTGAAGGGGTAGTTGCTCCCCGGCGAAGGCCGGGGTCCAGGAGCCGCGGAGCGGCTTTGATGGAGGTTGGATGAAGGCCGGTTTCGTCTACATGATGGCCAGCCGCAAGAATGGGACGATCTATATCGGCTGCACGAGCAACCTGATCCAACGCGCCTACCAGCACCGCGAGGGTCTGATCGACGGGTTCACCAAGGCCAAGGACTGCAAGTTGCTGGTCTGGTTCGAAGCCTATGACGATTTGCAGGAAGCACGGCGGCGCGAATTGCAGATGAAGGAATGGAAACGAGCGTGGAAGATAAAGCGGATCGAGGAAGCAAATCTTGACTGGGTTGATCGCTATCCTTCGCTGTTTGAGTAACCGGCTGTCGCCGGCCTGGGCCCCGGCCTCCGCCGGGGAGCAGCGAGTGGCGCACTGATGCTCGACGAGACCGAACAAGGCCCGAGCTGGGCGCGGCCGAATTGGCCGGTGGTGGCGCTCGACCCGGTCAATCTCGGGCTCGACCCGACCGAGGCGAGCATCGACATCGTGTCGACCGCCGCGAAAGCCGCCGCGACGTCGGCCGGGGTGACCGACGAAACCGCGATCCATCACGCGGCCGAGGACAGCATCCGCGCGATGATGCTGATCCGTTCTTACCGCGTTCGCGGGCACCTCTCGGCCAAGCTCGATCCGCTCGGCCTCGCGCATCACGACATTCCGCCCGAACTGACCCCCGCGTTCCACGGCTTCACCGACGCCGATCTCGATCGACCGATCTGGCTCGGCGGTGCGCTCGGCTTCCAGAGCGCGACGGTGCGCCAGATCGTCGCGGTGCTCGAAGCCAATTATTGCGGCCACGTCGGGCTGGAATACATGCACATCAACGACCTCGCCGAGCGCCGCTTTTTGCAGGACCGGATGGAGGGCGTGAACGCGACCATCACCTTCACCCCCGAGGGCAAGCAGTCGATCCTCGAGAAGGTCATCCACGGCGAGCAATGGGAGAAATTCCTCGCCCGCAAATATGTCGGCACCAAGCGGTTCGGGCTCGACGGCGGCGAAAGCGCCATCCCGGCATTGGAATCGATCATCAAATATGGCGGCGCTGCGGGCGTCACCGAGATCGTCGTCGGCATGTCGCACCGTGGCCGATTGAACGTCCTCGCCAACGTCATGGGCAAGCCATATCGCGCGATCTTCCATGAATTCGCCGGGGGTGCCGCCAATCCGGCCGATGTCGGCGGGTCGGGCGACGTCAAATATCACCTCGGCACCAGCAGCGACCGCGAGTTTGACGGGATCAAGGTCCATCTGAGCCTCGCCCCCAACCCGTCGCACCTCGAAGCGGTCGATCCGGTCGTGCTCGGCAAGGCCCGCGCGGTGCAGACCATCAAGGGCGACAGGGAGGGCGACACGGTGCTCCCGATCCTGCTCCACGGCGATGCGGCGTTCGCGGGGCAGGGGATCGTCGCCGAATGCTTCGGTTTCTCCGGCCTGCCCGGTTATGGCACCGGCGGGACGATCCATTTCGTCATCAACAACCAGGTCGGCTTCACCACCAGCCCGCAATTCGGTCGCTCGTCGCCCTATCCGTCGGATATCGCCAAGTCGGTCCAGGCGCCGATCCTCCACGTCAACGGCGACGATCCCGAGGCGGTGACCTTCGCCTGCAAGCTGGCGATCGAATATCGCCAGCAATATAATCGCGACATCGTGATCGACATGTGGTGCTACCGCCGCTTCGGGCACAACGAAGGCGACGAGCCGAGCTTCACCCAGCCGGTGATGTATGCCGAAATCGCCAAGCATCCGCCGATCAGCGCGATCTACGGCGAGCGGCTGATTGCCGAGGGCGTGGTCGACCAAAAGTGGATCGACGAGCGATTGAAGCAGTTCACCTTGCTGCTCGAAGGCGAGTTCACCGCCGGGGCCAATTATTTGCCCAACAAGGCCGACTGGTTCGAGGGCCGCTGGGCCGGGCTCGGCAAGCCGGGCGAACCGGTCGACGCGCGCCGCAACGTCAACACCGCAATCAGCGCGGAGTTGTACGGCAAGTTGTCGAGCCTGCTCACCACTGTCCCGCCAACCCTCGCGATCCACAAGACGCTCGGGCGGATCGTCGAGGCGCGCAAAACGGCGCTCGACGGCGGCGCGGGGATCGACTGGTCAACCGCCGAGGCGCTCGCGTTCGGCGCGTTGGTCGAGGATGGCTATGGCGTCCGCCTGTCGGGCCAGGATTCGGGCCGCGGCACCTTTTCGCAGCGCCACGCGGTGTGGGTCGACCAGCAATCGGGCGAGAAATATATCCCGCTGCGCCAGATCAACGACGGCCAGGTGACCGCGCCGCGGTTCGAGGTCCGCGACAGCCCATTGTCCGAATTCGGTGTGCTCGGCTTCGAATATGGCTATTCGATCGCCGACCCGAAAAGGCTCGTGCTGTGGGAAGCGCAATTCGGCGATTTCGCCAATGGCGCGCAGACCATCATCGACCAGTTCATCGCAGCGGGTGAGGCCAAGTGGCTGCGCGTGTCGGGCCTCGTCCTGCTGCTCCCGCACGGCTACGAAGGGCAGGGGCCCGAACATAGTTCGGCGCGGCTCGAGCGGTTCCTGCAATTGTGCGCCGAGGATAATATCCAGGTCGCCAATTGCACCACCCCGGCGAATTATTTCCATATCCTTCGCCGCCAGATGCTGCGCGGTTTCCGCAAGCCGCTGATCATCATGACCCCCAAGTCCTTGCTCCGCCACAAGATGGCGGTGTCGCGCCGCGAGGACTTCATCGGCGAAGGCCATTTCAAGCGCATCCTCAGCGATCCGACCCCGCCTGCGGCGAACGCGACGACGCGGCTGGTGCTATGCTCGGGCAAGCTAGCTTACGAACTGATTGAGACGCGAGACGCGGCGGGCGATAGCGCGACCGAGATATTGCGCATCGAACAGCTCTACCCGTTCCCGTCCGAACCGCTCGAAAAGCGGCTCAAGGCGATGCCCAACCTGGCCGAACTGGTCTGGGCGCAGGAAGAACCGAAGAATAATGGCGCGTGGAGCTTCGTCGAGAATCTGCTCGAGCAGAGCCTGTCCGATGCCGGTTTCGCCAACCTGCGGCCGCGGTATGCCGGGCGCGCCGCATCGGCTTCGCCCGCCACCGGGCTTGCCAAGCGCCACGTCGCGGAGCAGTCGGCGCTGATCGCCAACGCGCTCGGTGTCGCGGCTTCCAAGCCAGCAGCGGCCCAAGCCGCGGTCGAAACAGTCCAGATGGCCGGCAAGGCCGGGAATTAAGGGTGATTATGCCGACTGACGTCAACGTTCCCGCACTGGGCGAATCGATCACCGAAGCAACGGTCGGACAGTGGCTCAAGCAGCCCGGCGACGCGGTCGCGCTCGACGAGCCGATCGTCAGCCTTGAAACCGACAAGGTGTCGGTCGAAGTTCCGTCGCCCGTCGCCGGAATGCTCGCCGAGCAGGTCGCCAAGGTAGGCGAAACGGTCGCCGTCGGCGCCCTGATCGCGCGGATCGGGGATGCGGGCGCCGTTGCTGCACCTGCTCCGAGCAGCCCACCAGCGCAGGCCGTTACGCCAGCCGCGGAACCGGCAGTTTCATCCACCGACGAAGCCGCGCTTCGCTTGTCTCCAGCGGTCCGCCGAGCGGTGCTCGAGAACCATATCGATCCGAGCGCGATCAAGGGCAGCGGCAAGGACGGCCGGCTGACCAAGGACGATGTGCTTGCGGCGGCGCAGAGCAAGGGAAGCAGCGCTCCGGCGCAGGCCGGAGCTTTGATCGAATCCAAGACAACGCCATCACCCGTACTTACCAACGCTCCGGCCTCCGCCGGAGCACAGCCTTCCATCGGCGACCGCCGCGAAGAACGCATCAAGATGACGCGGATGCGCCAAACCATCGCCACCCGGCTCAAGGAAGCGCAGAACACTGCGGCGCTGCTCACCACCTTCAACGACGTCGATATGACCGCCGTGATCGACGCCCGCGCCCGCTACAAGGATCTGTTCGAGAAGAAGCACGGCATCCGCCTGGGCTTCATGGGCTTCTTCGTGAAGGCCGTGGCATTGGCCGCCAAGGATGTCCCCTCGGTCAACGCCAGCATCGAAGGGGACGAGATCGTCTATCACGATTATCTCGACGTCTCGGTCGCGGTGTCGGCGCCCAAGGGGCTGGTCGTGCCGGTCGTCCGCAACGCCGACCGCATGAGCTTCGCCGAGATCGAAAAGGCGATCGCGGCTTATGGCAAGAAGGCCAAGGACGGTGCGCTGACCGCCGAGGATATGCGCGGGGGCACCTTCACCATCTCCAACGGCGGCGTGTTCGGCAGCTTGCTCTCGACCCCGATCATCAACCCGCCGCAGTCCGCCGTGCTCGGCATGCACCGCATCGAGGACCGCCCGGTGGCGAAAGACGGCCAGGTCGTGATCCGCCCGATGATGTACCTCGCGCTCAGCTACGACCACCGCCTGATCGACGGCCGCGAAGCCGTCACCTTCCTTGTCCGCGTCAAGGAAGCGATCGAAGACCCGACGCGTCTTCTGATCGACCTATGATTTGTGCTCCGGCGAAAGCCGGAGCGTTGGATGGAGTGCAATGAAATCTGATTGTCTGTATCTCATGGCGAACCATCGGCGCGGCCAGACCTATCTCGGCGTAACCGGCAACCTGCCGCAGCGCGCCTATCAGCACCGCAATTAATTGATTGATGGCCACTCGAAGGAGAAGAACTATACTCTCCTCGTCTGGTTCGAACATTTCGACGATTTGCAGGATGCTCGGGCAAGCGAATATCGGATGAAGAAATGGAAGCGTGCGTGGAAGATTAAGCTGATTGAAGAGCGCAATCCGGACTGGCGTGATCTTTACGGCGACATCATCAAATGATCGCAACGCTCCGGCCTTCGCCGGAGCACGGCATCTCAGTTCCCCGGCGAAGGCCGGAGCGTTGCGCGGATGGGGCTGTAGCCCTTAAAGGGCGCAAACCTCCTGGCCACGGCCAAAGCTCCGGCATTCGCCGGAGCACATAAAGAGAGAAATATGGCTGACACTTACGACTACGACCTTCTCATCATCGGCTCGGGCCCTGGCGGCTATGTCGCCGCGATCCGCGCGGCGCAGCTGGGGCTGAAGACCGCCTGTGCCGAGGGCCGCGCGACGCTTGGCGGCACGTGCCTCAACGTCGGCTGCATTCCGTCCAAGGCGATGCTCCACGCTTCGGAACTGTACCATGAGGCCAAGTCGGGCGCGCTCGCCAAGTTCGGGATCGACCTCACCGGCACCAGCCTCAACCTCGACCAGATGCACGCCGAGAAATCGAAGGCGGTCAAGGAACTTACCGGGGGCATCGAGTTCCTGTTCAAGAAGAACAAGGTCGACTGGCTCAAGGGTTATGCGACGTTCGAGACCGCCAGTTCGGTCAAGGTCGGCGACAAGATCGTCACCGCCAAGAATATCATGATCGCCACCGGATCGTCGGTCACCCCGCTGCCGGGCGTCACGGTCGATAATGACGCGGGCATCATCGTCGATTCGACCGGCGCGCTGGCGCTTCCGAAAGTCCCCGAGCATCTCGTGGTGATCGGCGGCGGCGTGATCGGGCTCGAGCTCGGCAGCGTCTGGCTGCGCCTCGGCGCCAAGGTTACTGTCGTCGAGTATCTCGACCAGATCCTGCCAGGCATGGATGAGGAAGTGCGCAAGGAATCGGCCAAGATCTTCAAGAAGCAGGGCTTCGACATCAAGACCGGGACCAAGGTCACCGGCGCAACGGTCGCAAACGGCAAGGCCACACTGACCGTCGAGCCCGCGGCTGGCGGCGAAGCCTCGACGATCGAGGCCGACGTCGTCCTCGTCTCGATCGGTCGCAAGCCCAACACCGACGGCCTCGGCCTCGACAAGGTCGGGCTCGCGGTCAACGCGCGCGGCCAGGTCGACACCGACCACGATTTCCGCACCATCGTCCCCAGCATCTGGGCGATCGGCGACGTCATCCCCGGCCCGATGCTCGCCCACAAGGCCGAGGACGAGGGCATTGCCGCAGCGGAGAATATCGCTGGCGGCACCGGGATCGTGAACCACGACGTCATCCCGACGGTGGTTTACACCTACCCCGAGATCGCCGGGGTCGGCCTTAGCGAGGAAGACGCCAAGGCCAAGGGTCACGACATCAAGGTCGGCAAATTCCCGTTCGCCGCCAACAGCCGCGCCAAGACCAATCGCGACACCGACGGTTTCGTCAAAGTGATAGCCGACGCCAAGAGCGACCGCGTACTCGGGGTGTGGATCATCTCCTCGCTGGCGGGGACATTGATCGCCGAAGCCGCGCTGGCGATGGAGTTTGGCGCGACGTCGGAAGACATCGCCTACACCTGCCACGCGCATCCGACCTATGCCGAGGCGCTCAAGGAAGCGGCGATGGCGGTCCAAGGTAAACCGATCCACATCTGATCGGCGCCTTGCGGCGCAAACGCTTCCTTAACCGCGATCGTTTTATCATCCCGCGCTCGGGCGAGGGAGTCACAAGTGATCGCAGGGTTGCGTACATTGCCGGGCGAGTTTCGCTGGGTCGCAGCACTCGCCCTGATGGCATTGCTTGCGAGCATCACGGCATTCATCGCCGGCGCCTGGGTCGGGGTTCCGACGGCCGAAATCTATTTCGGATACATCGCAAGCGTGTGGAATGTGGTGCCGGCGATCGCGTTGATCTGCCTGCTGACGTACATAATCGTCTGCGCGGTGCGGCGGGTCGACCATCCGCTGGCATCGCTTCGATCATTCCTTGCGGATCGCGTCGGCACGCCGAATCGCGCTGCTGGGACAATCGGGCCGATCCTCCTTATGCCGTTGTTGATGGGTGCGTTCGGCACCCTCAAGCAGATGCTGCCGCGGGTCAGTCCGTTCGGTTGGGACAATGTCCTGGCCAATGTCGGGCCAATGCTGCTTGGCGGTTTGCACGGCTGGCAAGTCACCCACTATTTTTTCGGCTCGCCGATGGCGACCATGATCCTCGATCGCATTTATACCGGCTGGATCCTGGTGCTGTTCCTCGCGGTCGTGCTGATTGCGTTGTTCGCGGCGCCCCGGCAACGGGCGCGGTTCTTCCTTTCGTTCGGGGCCGGTTGGCTGTTGCTCGGCGTGGTCACGGCGTATTTTTTCCCGTCCGTCGGCCCGTGCTTTTCAGCGTACGTGGGCACCCACAGCGCGGCGGATTACGCGCCATTGATGGCGCGGCTGCACGCCATCGATGCCGCCGGCTATCGGCTCGACTCGGTTCACTGGCAGGGCGTGTTGTGGAAGGCTGAAATCCATCACCAATATGGCTTCGCGCTAGGCGTGTCGGCCATGCCATCGATGCACAATGCAATCAGCTTTCTTTACGTCCTTGCCGCCGCGCGGAGCCGGCCGTTGATGCGCCTCGGATCATGGCTGTTCGCGCTCGCGATCCTGATCGGCTCGGTCCACCTCGGCTGGCATTATTTGATCGACGGGCTGATCGGCTGGGCCGGAATGGCTCTCATCTGGTGGGGATCGGGGGCATTCCTCGCCTGGTCTGGCTATCAGCCTGCGAGCGACCTCCGGTTGGTCCCTCAACCGGCGTTGCCTGATGGTGCCGACCCTCGGCTGCTCGCCGCTTAATCCGCCAGCCAGTTCACCAGCCGGCCCCACATGCTTAGCTGCTTGGTCCCGACAACCGGAGCTGGGGCCAGCTCGACCGGGCAATCGAGGCAGCGGACCTGGATCGACGGGCCGCTCATGATCCGCTGAACGTCGACCAGCGCGGTCGCGAGCAAGCGGTCGGGCGCTGGCGCAAGGCTGGCGAAGGCGTCGGTCGGGGCGCTGTCGCTATCCCCGCCGCCCGCGAACATCGCCGCGAATTCCTCGCCGACGCTCGGCTTGCGGTCGAGGTAACGCACCCCGCGCTCATTACCCAGCTTGGCCATGCCCGCCGCGGCCGCGATCGCATCGTCGAGGTTGCCGAACTGGTCAACCAGCCCGAGCTGGCGCGCGGTGCCACCGTCCCACACCCGGCCCTGGGCGATCTTGTCGATGTCCGCCGGGCTCTTGTGGCGGGCTTGGCCGACGATCGTCAGGAACTGGCGATAGATGCTTTCGACCCCGGCCTGGATCATGTGCCCGGCCTCGGGCGATGGCCCGCCGAGCACGTCGGGTTCGCCCGACAGCGGCGTCGTCTTGACCCCGTCGGCGCCGATCCCGAGCTTGGCCAGGCTGCCCTGGAAGCTGGGGATGATCCCGAACACGCCGATCGACCCGGTGATGGTCGACGGCTCGGCGAAAATCTTGTCGCCCGCGCTCGCCACCCAATAGCCGCCCGACGCCGCGACATTGCCCATCGATACCACGACCGGGATTTTCCGGGCCTTGGCGGTAAGCACGGCCTGCCGGATCCGTTCGGACGCAATCGCCGATCCGCCGGGCGAATCGATCCGCACCACCAGCGCCTTGAGCCCCGGGTCGCGCAGGCCTTTTTCGATCAGCCGGGCGATGGTTTCGCCGCCGACCGTGCCGCCCCTGCTCTTGCCGTCGACGATCTCGCCGGCGACGGTGACGATCCCGATCGGCCCCTTGGGGTCGCGCTGGACCTTGTCGTTGAGGTAGCTCGCCAGCTTGATCGACTTATACCCGCCCTTGGCCTTGTCATCACTGCCGCCAAGCGCCGCGAGCCGCGCCTCGAACGCCTCGCGCTCGCCCAGCCGGTCGACCAGCTTGGCCGCGATCGCTGCCTTGCCGAGGTCGCCGCCACTGGCATCGAGCGCCGCAACCGGATTGGCGAGGTAGGAATCGATCGCCGCCGCCGGCCGCGCCAGCTTCACATGCTGGCGCCAAGTCTCGAGCAACGCGCCTGCCAGCGCCTGCGCATTTTCCTTCGCCGGGGGCGACATGTCGTTGCGAATGTACGGCTCGACCGCCGATTTGTAGGTCCCGACCTTGTAGACGTTGGCGGTGATCCCGAGCTTGTCCATCAGCCCCTTGTAATAGAGGCGCTTGCCACCCGGCCCGGCGAGCGCCACCGCGCCCATCGGGTTGAGCCAGATTTCGGATGCGTTGGCGGCGAGCTGGTAGCTGTCGTCGGTATAGCCAGTGGCATAAGCGACCACCTTCTTGCCCGATGCGCGGAACCGGCGAACCGCTTCGCCAAGGTCGCCGATCGCGGTCTGCCCGCCACCCATGAAGCTGTCGAGATCGAGGGCCACCGCTTTCACCCGGTCGTCGGTCCGCGCCGCGTCGAGCGCCGCGACCAGGTCGCGCAGGCGATGCTCGCGGATCCCGCCCGATCCGCTGACCACGTCCGAGATTGCCGCTTGGGAGGGTTGCTCGACGACGGTGCCGCTCAGGTCCATCACCAGCACGCCCTCGCGGATCGGCGCCGGGCGGGAGGAGAGCGCGGCATATAGCCCGCCGAAAAACAGCAACAGCAGGATCAGGACCAGTGCATCCTTGATCCCGACCAGCAACTTCCACACCGCACGAACGAACCGCATGAGATACTCCCTTTGGACGCTGCCTAGCGGAGAGGCTGCAAAGCGCGAAGATATTTTCGACAGACTACTGTTCTCCGGCGCAGGCCCGAGCCCTGGATGAAGCGCGAAGCGGTAAGCGAATATCCGCCCAAGGCTCCGGCGTTCGCCGGAGCGCTCGGTGCTTGCCGGGGGTGGCACTGGGGGTGGGAAACCGACTACCGAGCCGCATGGTCCCGACCAACCTCACCCCCTGGCGCACCGAAATTCGCGCCATGATGGCGCTCGGCTGGCCGCTGATCCTCGCCAATCTCACGACGCAAATCATCCAGGCGACCGACGTGCTGATGATGGGGCGGCTCGGCGCATCTTCGCTCGCCGCGGCGATGCTCGCATTGAACCTGACCTTTACGCTCAACCTGTTGATCCTCGGCGTGCTGATTGCCAGTTCGCCGATGATGGCGCGCGCGCTTGGCCAGCGGTCGAATGCGGTGCGCGAAGTCCGGCGTACCTTCCGCGCCGGTTTGTGGTGGATCATGCTGGTGTTGCCGCCGTACTGGCTCGCCTTGTGGCACGTCGGCGCGGTGCTGCGCTGGTTTGGCCAGTCGCCCGAGCTTGCCGACATGGGCCAGACGTTCTTGCGCGCCTATATGTGGTCGACCGCGCCGTGGTTGCTGTTCCAGCTGCTGCGCAATTTCGTCGCGGCGCTCGAGCGGCCGCGGGTCGTGCTGTGGCTCAGCCTCGGCGGGATCGCGGTCAATGCCTTGCTCAGCTGGTCGCTGATCTTCGGCCATTTCGGGCTCCCCGCGCTCGGGCTGGTCGGTGGCGGGATCGGCAGCACGCTGGCGTGGACGGCGATGTGTGGCGCGCTGGCGCTGGTGGTGCGCCGCGATCGCCAGTTCCGGCGCTTCCATTTGTTCGGCCGCTTCTGGCGGTTCGACGGCCAGAGGCTACGCTCGATGATCGCGCTCGGCTGGCCGATCGGGCTGACCATGGGGCTGGAGATGGGGGTGTTCGCGCTCGCCGCATTGTTCATGGGCTGGATCGGGACGACCGCAGTCGCCGCCCACTCGGTCGCGCTGCAGATTGCCGCGCTGACGTTCATGGTGCCCTTGGGGCTGGGGCAGGCGGCGACCGTCCGGGTCGGGCTGGCGCTTGGTCGGGGGGACAGTGCCGGGGTCACCCGCGCCGGCTGGACCGCGTGGGTCATCGGCGTCGGCTTCATGGGCACGATGGCGCTGCTGATGTGGGCCATCCCGCGCCCGCTCGTCACCTTGTTCCTGGTCGACGTCCCCGCCAACGCCGCGGTCATTGTGCTCGCCGTGAGCTTCCTCAAGGTCGCTGCCGCATTCCAGTTGGTCGATGGCGCGCAAGTGGTCGGCGCGGGGATGCTGCGCGGGCTCCACGACACGCGCGTGCCATTGATCTTCGCTTTGGTCGGTTACTGGGGCATCGGCATCGGCGTCGGCCTGTGGCTGGCGTTCGCCCAAGGCTGGGCCGGGGTCGGCATCTGGGTCGGGCTTGCGGCGGGGCTGGGCATCGTCGCGGCGCTGATGCTTTACCGCTGGCAGCGGCGGGAGAAGTTGGGGCTCGTCCGACCCTAAGCTTCTATATCGACCGAATCGCCAATCTTCGTCAGCCCGTACAACGCCTTGGCCATTCCCGCCGGCAGCCGGATGCAGCCGTGGCTCGCCGGATGCCCCGGGACCACCCCGGCATGGAAAGCGCGGCCCCATTTGTCGAGCCGCTGCATGAACGGCATCGGCGCGTTGGAATATTTGTTCGAGCGGTGGAACGGCTTTTTCTGAAGGATGGTGAAATGCCCGGGATCGGTCGGATGATCTGGCACCCCGTGCGACGAGGTCGAAATCGCGACCAACTGCCCGGCCTTGAACACATAGGTTTTCTGGTTGCTCAAACTGACCAGGATGTTGACCGGACCGGTCTTCGGGATCGCTGCGGCGGGCAGGATTCGGTAATCGCCTGGACGAATAACGGTCGATCCGAATGTCGCGGCGGCCTGTTGCTCGGCGGCCATCGTCAGCGGATTGCTCACCACCATCGGTGCCGGGGCGATCGGCTCGAACTGTGGCGCGGTCGCGCAACTGGCGAGAATCAAGCCGAGACCTGCGGTTAAGATTTTCTTCATGGTGAATCAGGGCCTTAGATGGTTAACTTGGGTCAAGCTTTGACCAGTCTGGCGCAAATGCCAACCCCTTGGCCATTTGCGCGCGGCCATATCCTTGACATGTTGGACTTGCCCACCCAGATGAGCTGGATCGCTGGCACTCCGAACAGGCGAGTGCCAAGTGACCAACATCAACGCACCACATAAAGGTCCAACAACATGGGTTTCAGGCCGCTTCATGACCGAGTCCTCGTCCGCCGGGTCGAGGCTGAGGAAAAGACCGCTGGCGGGATCATCATCCCCGACAGCGCCAAGGAAAAGCCACAAGAGGGCGAAGTCGTCTCGGTTGGCACCGGTGCTCGCGCCGACGACGGCAAGATCACCCCGCTCGACGTCAAGACCGGCGACAAGATCCTGTTCGGCAAATGGTCGGGCACCGAGGTCAAGGTCGACGGCGAAGACCTGATCATCATGAAGGAAAGCGACATCCTGGGCGTGATCGCCTGACCTCACTTCGCTCCACACGGCCGTTGGCCAGTGTGAACATTCGTGAACATTCGAACCATTTGAAAGGGTAGCCACCATGGCAGCCAAAGACGTAAAATTCTCACGCGACGCTCGTGAACGCATCCTCAAGGGCGTCGATATCCTCGCCGACGCGGTCCGCGTGACCTTGGGGCCGAAGGGCCGCAACGTGGTCATCGACAAGTCGTATGGTGCTCCTCGCATCACCAAGGACGGCGTCACCGTCGCCAAGGAAATCGAGCTCAAGGACAAGTTCGAGAATATGGGCGCGCAGATGCTTCGCGAAGTCGCGTCGCGGACCAACGACAATGCCGGCGACGGCACCACCACCGCGACCGTCCTCGCCCAGGCGATCGTTCGCGAAGGGATGAAGTCGGTCTCGGCCGGAATGAACCCGATGGACCTCAAGCGCGGCATCGATCTCGCCGTGATCAAGGTCGTCGAGGATCTGAAGGCGCGCTCGAAGCCGGTTTCGGGCTCAAACGAAATCGCCCAGGTTGGCATCATCTCGGCCAATGGCGATACCGTCGTCGGTGAGAAGATCGCCGAAGCGATGGAAAAGGTCGGCAAGGAAGGCGTCATCACCGTCGAGGAAGCCAAGGGGCTCGAGTTCGAACTCGACGTCGTCGAAGGCATGCAGTTCGACCGTGGCTACCTCTCGCCTTACTTTATCACCAATCCGGAAAAGATGTCGGTCGAGCTTCAGGATCCCTACATCCTGATCCACGAAAAGAAGCTGTCGAACCTGCAGGCGATGCTGCCGATCCTCGAAGCGGTCGTGCAGTCGGGTCGTCCTCTGCTGATCATCGCCGAGGATATCGAGGGTGAGGCTTTGGCCACGCTCGTCGTCAACAAGCTGCGCGGTGGCCTCAAGGTCGCTGCGGTCAAGGCGCCTGGCTTCGGCGATCGTCGCAAGGCGATGCTCGAGGACATCGCGATCCTGACCGCTGGCGAGATGATTTCCGAGGATCTCGGGATCAAGCTCGAGAATGTCACGGTCGAGATGCTCGGCACCGCCAAGCGCGTGACGATCGACAAGGACAACACCACGATCATCGACGGCGCCGGAACGCATGAGACGATCGAAGCACGCACCCTTGCGATCCGCCAGCAGATCGAGAACACGACCAGCGATTACGACAAGGAAAAGCTGCAGGAGCGGCTTGCCAAATTGTCGGGCGGCGTGGCCGTGATCAAGGTCGGCGGCGCGTCCGAGGTCGAGGTCAAGGAACGCAAGGATCGCGTCGACGATGCGCTCCACGCGACCCGCGCTGCGGTCGAAGAAGGCATCGTCCCCGGCGGCGGTACTGCACTGCTTTACGCCACCAAGGCGCTTGAGGGGCTGACCGGCGACAATGACGACCAGACCCGCGGCATCGACATCGTCCGCAAGTCGCTGACGACGTTGGTTCGCCAGATCGCCAGCAACGCCGGGCATGACGGCGCAGTGGTTTCGGGCAAGTTGCTTGAAGGCAATGACCCGACGATCGGCTTCAATGCCCAGACCGAAAAGTATGAGAACCTCGTCGAAAGCGGCGTGATCGACCCGACCAAGGTCGTCCGCACCGCGCTCCAGAACGCGGCTTCGGTCGCCGGCCTGCTGATCACCACCGAAGCGGCGGTCAGCGAATTGGCCGACGACAAGCCGGCCATGCCAATGGGCGGCGGCGGCATGGGCGGCATGGGCGGAATGGACTTCTAGGCCAAAGCGGCCGGGAATAGCGAAGCGATCCAATTGGATCGTTAGCTAAGCCGAGCCTACGCGAAGGCCCCTGCGAAAAGGGTCGGTGGGTTCGCTCACCGACCCTTTTTCATTTCGCCCACCCCGGCTTCGCCGGCTCGAGCGTCGCCAGGAACGCTTCGGCGCTCGCCCGATAAGCCTCGCGCACCGCCGGTGCCATGCGATCCCAATTGGCGTACATCTGGACCATCCGGCGATTGCGGCGAAAGCGGCGTTCGTGCCGTGCCAGAAAGTCCCAATACAGCGCGTTGAACGGGCAGGCGTCGGGCCCGGTCTTCTGCTTCACGTCGTAGCGACAACGCCCGCAATGGTCCGACATGCGGTTGATGTAGGCGCCGCCGCCGGCATACGGCTTGGTCGCCAGCCGCCCGCCATCGGCATGTTGGCTCATGCCGATGACATTGGGCAGCTCGACCCATTCATAAGCGTCGACATAGACCACCAGGAACCAGTCGGCGACGTCCTGCGGCCGGACCCCGGCGAGCAAGGCGAAATTGCCGAGCACCATCAGCCGCTGGATATGGTGCGCGTAGCCGTGATCGCGGGTGTTGCGGATCGCCTCGGACAGGCACAGCATGTCGGTCTCGCCGGTCCAGTAAAATTCGGGCAGCGGCCGCGTCGCCTCCAGCGCATTGGCGCTCGCGACCTCGGGCATTTCCAGCCAGTAATAGCCGCGCACATATTCGCGCCAGCCAATGATCTGGCGGATGAAGCCTTCGACCGAGTTGAGCGGGGCGTGGCCGGCGGCAAAGGCATCGGCGGCAGCGGTTGCGACCTGCAGCGGCGTCAGCAGGCCCAGGTTGAGCGCCGGGCTCAGCCAGCTGTGGAACAACCAGTCCTGCCCGGTAACCATCGCGTCCTGGTACGTGCCGAAATCGGGCAAGGCGGTGCGCACGAAATGGTCGAGCGCTCGGACCGCCTGTGCTGCGGTCACCGGCAGGCCGAACTTCTCCAGCCGCCCGAAGTGCCCGCTAAAGCGCGCCGCGACCAGCTTCATCACGCTGGCCGTTGTCTCGTCCGGAACGAAGCTCATCGGCTCGGGATAATCGATCCCGCGCTTGGGCGACGCGCGATTGTCCTTGTCCAAATTCCATTGCCCGCCCTCGGGCTTGCCGTCGGCGGTCATCAACAGCCCGGTCTTGCGGCGCATGTCGCGATAGAAAAACTCCATCGTCAATTCATTGCGCGCCTGCGCCCAGGTCTGGAACTCGAGCGTGGAGCAGATGAAGCGGTCGTCGGGCAGCACGTCCACCGGCACCCCGCACTGCGCCGCCCAGCCGTCGATCGCGACCTTGACCCGCCATTCGCCCGGCTCAACGATCCTGATGCTCGCCGGACGATGCCGCTCGACCGCGCGCTTTACCTCGCCGGTGAAGCTGCCCATATTATCCTGATCATCGAGGTGAATATAATCGACGGTCCATCCGTCGGCGCGCAATTCGGCGGCGAAATGGCGCATCGCCGAAAGCGTCAGTGCAATCTTGCGCTGGTGATGGCGGACGTAGGTCGTCTCCTCGGCGACCTCCATCATCAACACGATCGCTTCCGCCCGATCGACATCGCGCAGCGACGCCAGCTGGTGGGACAATTGATCGCCAAGGACAGGAATCAGGATGGTCATGATTATTGATACCGCAGCAAGTGGGCGGGGGATACCGATCGTTCGCTAGCGAGAGACGTTGTCCGCCGCTTCCGCGTTGAGCATCGCCTCGGCCTCATCAAGCTGCCGATTGTCCTCGGCGGTCGGCGCAGGCGGTCGCTTCTCGCCGCACCCGGCGAGCAGCAACGCGATCATGATCAGGGTGGTTCTCATCTCGATCAGCGTATCACTTTGGTCGGCCAACAAGAAAGGGCCGCCCGGTTACCCGGACGGCCCTCCATCGCTTTCGCATTGCTGCGAGAGCAATGCTTACATCTTGTTGGCAGCTGCCGCGTTGTTGGCAACCGCAGCGTTCGCTGCTGCTGCTTCGTTCGAAGTGACAACAGCGTTGTCGACTGCATTGCCAGCGGCGTCGAGGCCGTTGTCAACCGAGTTCGCAGCCGCTGCGGTGTCCGCATTGGCTTCGGTCTCGATCGTGTTGAGGGTGCTGACATTATTGTCAGGCGCATTGTTCTTGCACGCGGCGAGGCCGAGCGCGAGGACCGCAACGGTCAGTGCAACTTTCTTCATGATCGTTCCATTCCATCAAATGTGCCGCTTTCACGGCACTAGGGCTCGGCCTGCCGCAATAATCGGTCAGGCCAGCGCGCGGATGTAATGACACCTTAAGCATTGCGCAATGAAGAAATGAGTCGCCCCGTCGCATCCTAATCGAACGCTTACTCTGCTGCGTTGACGGATATAAAGAATTCTTTATATCTTGCTCCCATGTTGGCCAGCATGTCCCACCGGCTTCCCCTGGCCGACCTGTTCCAGGCGCTCGCCGATCCGTCGCGCCTGCGCATCATCGCGCTGCTCAGGTCGATGGAATTGTCGGTCGGCGAATTGGCCCAGGTGCTCGGCCAGAGCCAGCCCCGCGTCTCGCGCCACGTCAAGATCCTCGCCGATTCGTGCCTGATCGACCGTCATAAGGAAGGCAGCTGGGTGTTCCTCGCGCTGACCAGCGGGACGATCACCGATGCGCTTGCCAACCTCATCGACCAGTGCCTCGATCCGCAAAGTCGTGCCTTGCTCGATGCCGATGCGGTCCGGCTGGCCGAAGTGCGCGCCGACCGCGCCGAGGCTGCCGCGCGTTATTTTGCCGCGCATGCCGAGGCGTGGGATTCGATCCGCTCGCTCCACGTCCCCGAAAGCGCGGTCGAACGCGCGATCGAAACCGCGCTCGCCGACCAGCCGCTTGGCACCTTGGTCGATATCGGCACCGGCACCGGGCGGATGATCGAATTGCTCGGCCCCGCCGCGCGCCAGGCGCTGGGCGTCGACCGGTCGTCGGAGATGCTGCGCCTTGCGCGGGTCAAGCTCGACAAGGCCGGGATCGCCGATGCCAGCCTGCGCCAGGCCGACATGTATGCGCTCCCGCTCGATGATGCTTTCGCCGACAGCGTGATCATCCACCAGGTGCTGCATTACGCGCAGGCCCCAGCAGCCGCGATTGCCGAGGCGGCGCGCGTGCTTCGCCCCGGCGGGCGGCTGCTGGTGGTCGATTTCGCGGCTCACGAGCGTGAGGATCTGCGTTCGACCGATGCGCATGTGCGGCTTGGCTTTGCGGATGAGGCAATCGCTGGCTGGTTCGCCGCGGCGGGGCTCGAGCCCGACCTGACCGAGCATCTTCCGGGCGGCGAACTGACCGTGACCCTGTGGCGCGGCGTGAAGCTGGGCCTACTTGATCGGATCGCGGCATGAACCCGCGCTCGGAACATGCGCTGAAGGAGCATGCGCCGCTGTTCGCCGAGGCGCGCGGCGACATCGAAGTCAGCTTCGAATTCTTCCCGCCCAAGTCGGAGGCGATGGCCGCGACCCTGTGGCAGTCGATCGAGACACTGGCGCCGCTCAACCCGCGGTTCGTCTCGGTGACCTATGGCGCTGGCGGATCGACTCGCGAGCGGACCCACCAGACGGTCGAGCGGATCGTCCGCGAGACCCCGCTCACCGCCGCCGCGCATCTGACCTGCGTCGACGCCAGCCGCGACGAAGTTGACGCCGTCGCGCGATCCTATTGGGACGCTGGCGTACGCCACGTCGTCGCGCTTCGTGGCGACCCGCCCGAGGCCGGCCGCGCCTTCGCCCCGCACCCTGAAGGCTATGCCACCGCCGCTGACCTGGTGGCGGGGCTGAAGAAAGTCGCGCCGTTCGATATTTCGGTCGCGTGCTACCCCGAGGTGCATCCTGAGGCGACCTGCCCCGAGGCCGACCTCGATCATTTCAAGCGCAAGATCGACGCCGGGGCGGACCGTGCGATCAGCCAGTTCTTTTTCTCGGCCGAAAATTTCTTCCGCTTCCGCGATCGCGCCGCCGCCGCCAGGATCGACGTCGAGATCGTCCCTGGGATCCTGCCCGTCACCAACGTCGCGACGACCCGCAAGTTTGCCGGCCAATGCGGCGCGGCGATCCCGCCGTGGATGGACAGCATCTTCGACGGGCTCGACGAACTTCCCGCCGCGCGCCAGTTGATCGCCGCCACCGTGGCGGCGGAGCTGTGCGGGCAGCTCTATGCCGGCGGGGTGCGCAATTTCCACTTCTACACCTTGAATCGCGCCGAGCTGGCCTACGCCATCTGCCACTTGCTCGGCGTCCGCGCCAAGGAAACAGCATGACCGCTGCCGCCGACACGTTCCGCGCCGAGGCCGCGCGCCGCATCCTGGTCAAGGATGGCGCTTACGGGACGATGATCCAGGCCGAGAAACTGGCCGAGGCCGATTATCGCGGCGCGCTGGCGTTCAAGCTCGACCAGCGCGGCAATAATGATTTGCTCAACCTCACCCGCCCGGCGCTGATCGAGGCAATCTGCCAGCGGTTCGTCGACGCCGGTGCGGACATCCTCGCTACCAACACCTTCAACGCCACCTCGATCAGCCAGTCCGATTACGGCCCCGAAGCGGTCGTGCTGGCCGACGAGATGAACCGCGCCTCAGCCCGCATCATTCGGGCGGTGACCGACCGCGCCACCGCCGCCGACGGCCGCCCACGCTGGGTCGCAGGTGCGATCGGCCCGACCAACAAGACCCTCTCGCTCTCGCCCAAAGTCGACGACCCGGGTTTCCGCGAAGTCGATTTTGACGGGGTCAAGGCCGCCTACCGCGCGCAGGTCGATGCCTTGCTCGACGGCGGGGTCGATTTCATCCTCGTCGAGACGGTGTTCGACACGTTGAACGCCAAGTCGGCGATCATGGCGGTGATCGAGGCCGGCAATGCGCGCGGTCATACCATCCCGATCATGGTCTCGATGACCCTCACCGATCTGTCGGGCCGCAACCTGTCTGGCCATACGGTCGAGGCATTCTGGGCCAGCGTCCGCCATGCGCGACCGTTGACCATCGGCCTCAATTGCTCGTTTGGCGCGGCGCAGCTTCGCCCGCACTTGGCGGCGCTGTCACGCGATGCCGAGACTTTGGTCATGGCCTATCCCAACGCCGGGCTACCCAACGACCTCGGCGACTATGACGAAGCCGCCGGCGAAACCGCGCGCCAGGTCGCCGAATGGGTCGCGGAAGGCTTGGTCAACGCGGTCGGCGGATGCTGCGGCACGACTCCAGCCCACATCGCGGCTATCGCCGCCGCAGTCGCCAATCACGCACCCCGCGCCATTCCAGCGCCCCGTCCGACGACGATCCTCGCCGGCCTCGAACCAATGGTCCTTGCCGCGTGACTGACGGAGGAGGGGGCGCCGGGGCGCGGTTCGTCAACATCGGCGAACGCACCAACGTCACCGGTTCAGCGCGGTTCAAGACGCTGATCCTGTCGGGCGATTATGACGCCGCGGTCGAGGTTGCGCGCCAGCAAGTCGATGCCGGGGCGCAGATCATCGACGTCAACATGGACGAGGCGTTGCTCGACGGCCACCTCGCCATGTCGACGTTCCTCAAGCGAATCTCCGCCGAGCCCGACATCGCCCGCGTCCCGGTGATGATCGACAGCTCGAAATGGAGCGTGATCGAGGCCGGGCTCAAATGTGTCTCGGGCAAGCCGATCGTCAATTCGATCAGCCTCAAGGAAGGCGAGGAGCCGTTCCTTACCCAGGCACGGCTGGTCCGCGCTTATGGCGCCGCCGTCGTCGTCATGGCGTTCGACGAGACCGGCCAGGCCGACTCTGCCGCGCGCAAGGTCGAGATTTGCAAGCGTGCCTATGATTTGCTCACCGCCGACGGCTTCCCAGCCGAAGACATCATCTTCGACCCGAACATCTTCGCCATCGCCACCGGCATCGACGAGCATCGCCGCTACGCCATCGACTTCATCGAAGCGTGCAGCGCGATCCGTGCCCAATGTCCCGGGGTCCACATTTCGGGCGGGCTGTCGAACCTGTCGTTCAGCTTCCGCGGCAACGAACCGGTGCGGCGCGCGATGCACAGCGTGTTCCTGTTCCACGCCATTCCCGCCGGGCTCGACATGGCGATCGTCAACGCCGGTCAGCTCGACGTCTATGATGCGATCGACCCCGAACTGCGCGAGGCGTGCGAGGATGTCATCTTCGACAAGAAGGATGACGCCACCGAACGCCTCGTCGCGCTCGCCGAACGCTATCGCGGGACTGACGCCGCGGCCGAGAAGGCGCAAGCCGAATGGCGTTCGCTTCCCGTCCGCGAGCGGTTGTCCTACGCGCTCGTCAAAGGCCTCGACGCGCACATCGTCGAGGATACCGAGGAAGCACGGATCGTCGCCAACCGCCCGATCGACGTCATCGAAGGTCCGCTGATGGACGGCATGAATGTCGTCGGCGACCTGTTCGGTTCGGGCAAGATGTTCCTCCCCCAGGTGGTCAAGTCGGCGCGGGTGATGAAGAAGGCGGTCGCGCATTTGCTGCCGTTCATCGAGGCCGGCAAGGACGAGAATGCCAAGGGCAAGGGCCGCATCGTCATGGCCACGGTCAAAGGCGACGTCCACGACATCGGCAAGAACATCGTCGGGGTCGTGCTGCAGTGCAACGGCTATGAAGTGATCGACCTCGGCGTGATGACCCCGTGGACGAAGGTGCTCGAGACCGCCAATGACAATGGTGCCGACATGATCGGGCTGAGCGGCCTGATCACCCCCTCGCTCGACGAAATGGTCACCGTCGCGGCCGAGATGGAGCGCGCCGGGATGGTCATGCCGCTCCTCATCGGCGGCGCCACTACCAGCCGCGCCCACACCGCGTTGCGCATCGCCCCGGCGTACTCCGGCCCGGTGATCCACGTGCTCGACGCCAGCCGCGCGGTCGGGGTCGCCTCGGCCCTGGTCAGCGACGGGCCGCAAAAGGCCGAGCTGATCACGTCCACCGCCGCCGATTATGCCGCGATCCGAATCGCCCGCTCGGGGCGGCCCGCGCAGGACCTGGCGAGCATCGACGAGGCGCGGGCCAATGCCTTCCCGTTCGATCCCGACGGCAAGGCGCCCGAGCCGTTGAAGCCCGGGCTCCACCAGTTCGGCGAATGGCCGCTGCGCGATCTGAAGGCGCACATCGACTGGACCCCCTTCTTCCGCGCGTGGGAGTTGGCGGGCAACTATCCCGCGATCCTGACCGATCCGGTGGTCGGCGAAAGCGCCACCGCTCTGTTCGCCGACGCGCGAGTGATGCTCGACCGGATCATTACCGAACATTGGCTCCGCCCGACCGGCGTCGTCGGCCTGTGGCGCGCGAGCAGGGAAGGGGACGACGTTATCGTGAAGGGGGAGGAGGCTGAAACCCGCCTCCCGTTCCTCCGCCAACAGGTCAAGAAACGCGCCAGCCGCGCCAACATGTGCCTCGCCGACTTCATCGATCCCGCGGGCGACGACTGGATCGGCGGCTTCGCGGTCGGCATCCACGGCATCGAACCCCACCTCGAGCGGTTCCGCGCCGCGACCGACGATTATTCGGACATCCTCCTAAAAGCGCTCGCCGACCGCCTCGCAGAAGCCTTCGCCGAGCGACTCCATCAGCACGTCCGCGAAAGCCTGTGGGGATATGCCGGGACCGAGGAGATGGCCAACGTCGAGCTAATCCGCGAGACCTACACCGGTATCCGCCCCGCGCCGGGTTATCCTGCCTGCCCCGACCACAGCCTGAAACCCGTCCTGTTCGACCTGCTTGGCGGCAATCCCGCTGGCGTCACCTTGACCGAGAATTTCGCGATGCTCCCCGCGTCGGCGGTCTCGGGCTTCTACTTCGGCCACCGCGACAGCCAATATTTCGGAGTCGCCAAGATCGGCCAGGACCAGCTCGAAGACTATGCCGTGCGGCGCGGCTTGGACATCGACACGGCAATTCGCTGGCTCCGGCCTAACCTCGACTAGGGTGCCCGCGTAGACTAGCGCTGCACCGATGTTCCGCCTCCTCGCCTTGATGGTCCTACTCCTGACCGCCCCGCTCGCGGCGCAGACGTTGCCGCCGCCGGGCCACACCGCGATTGTCCCCGAACTATTGATCGACGGCCATGCACTGCCGGGCGGCGAGGTTGATCTCGCGATTGCGATGCGCACCACGCCGGGCTGGCACGGTTACTGGTCCAACCCCGGCGACGCGGGCAAGCCGATGGCGGTCGAATGGACGTTGCCGCCGGGCTGGTCGGTCGGGCCGATGCGCTATCCGGTGCCGACCAAGTTGCTCGTCGCCGACATTCCGAACTTCGTTTACGAAAAAGATTATGCCGTCCTGATGCGCTTGAAAGCGCCAGCGGGGGCGAGCGGCATCCAGCATCTCACCGCCAAGCTGAACTGGCTGGCATGCACCGAAGAGATTTGCGTTCCCGAAAAGGGCGTGGTGTCGCTCGATGTGGCGACCGGCGGCGCGGCGACTGTCGATCCGCGGTTCGACGATTTCCGTCGCGCCTTGCCGCGCCCGCTTGCATCGGTCGCGCATTTCGCGCTGACCGCCAGGACGCTGCGCCTGGCGATCCCGATCCCTGCCAGCGCGTCGATCGGCGAGCCTTATTTCTTTCCCTCGACCGACGGCCCGATCGATTATGCCGCGCCGCAGATCTTCAAGCGCCACGGCGACCTGCTGATCGCCGAGCTCCAGCGCCGCCGCGGCGATCCCGCGACGCTCGACGGCGTATTGTCGTTCGGCGACGGGCGCGGACTCCAGCTTCACGCGGTGCCAGGAACGGTGCCGAGCGGGGAGGGGCCGGGGGCGAGCGCCATCCTGTTCGCCATCCTCGGCGCGCTGGCCGGCGGGATATTGCTCAACCTGATGCCGTGCGTGTTCCCGATCCTGGCATTGAAGGCGCTTCACCTCGCCAAGTCGGGCGGCGGCAAGCGCGATTCGCTGGCCTATGCGGCGGGTGCGGTTGCCGGAACCAGCGCGCTCGGCGCGGCCCTGCTCGCGATCCGCGCCAGCGGCACCGCGGCGGGCTGGGCGTTCCAGTTGCAGGACCCGCGGACGATACTCATCCTCGTCTTGCTGGCCACCGCCATCACGCTCAACCTGCTACGCGTGTTCGAGCTTCCGGTCATCGGCAGCGAGCAGAACCCGACCGGCAGCTTCGGCACCGGCGCCTTGGCGGCGTTTGTCGCCACGCCCTGCGCTGGCCCCTTCCTCGGCGCTGCTTTGGGCACCGCCTTGTTGCTCCCCGCCGCCGGATCGATGGCGGTGTTCGCCGCGCTCGGGCTGGGCCTCGCGCTGCCCTTCATCGCCATCGCCTTCATCCCCGCGCTGCGCTCGCTGCTGCCCAAACCCGGCGCGTGGATGGCAACGCTCCAGCGCATCCTCGCCGTCCCGATGGCGCTGACCGCCGCCGCCTGCCTGTGGCTATTGTGGCGGCAGGGCGGGGTGAGCGGGCTGCTTGCGGGCCTCATATCGGTCGCGTTGCTGGTCGCCGCGCTGATCCTCGCCGGACGCAACCAGCGAAAGGGAAAACCGGCCATCGCGCTGCCCGTGATCCTGTTCGCAATCGCCGCCGCAGCGCCCATCGTCGGCCTCGGTCGTGGCGAACTCGCAGTGGTCGGCCGACCGGCTGCAGGCACCGAGCAATGGAGCGAAGCCGCAGTCGCCAGCGCTTTGGCCGCTGGCCATCCGGTGTTCGTCGATTTCACCGCCGACTGGTGCCTGACGTGCAAGGTCAACGAAGCCGGCGCGATCAACCGCGACAGCGTTCGCGATGCGTTCCGCAAGGCAGGCGTGGTCGAATTTGTCGGCGACTGGACCAATGGCGATCCGGCGATCACCCGCTTCCTCGAAAGCCGCGCCCGCGCTGGGGTGCCGCTCTATCTGTGGTACGAACCCGGAAACCCCGAGCCCGAGGAACTACCGCAAGTGCTGACCCAAGCGATGCTCAGCGAGCGGGCGGGGCGTCCGCGCTGAACATCTTCTTCCCCGCTACCCAAGTCTCCAGCACCTTGGTCGCCGCAAGCGCCTTCTGATCGACCTTTTCGACATCGCGGTCGACGATGATGAAGTCGGCATAATGGCCCGGATCGAGGCTGCCGATCTGCTGTTCCGCGAACCCGGCATAAGCCGCGCCACGCGTGAATCCGCCCAGCGCGGTGGCGAAGCTCACGCGCTCCTCGGGTCGCCATCCGCCCGGCGGATTGCCGCTCGGATCCTGCCGACTGATCGCCGCCGACAGGCCGGGAAACAGGTTCGGGCTCTCGACCGGAAAGTCCGACCCGAACGCCAGGCGGACGCCAAGCTTCTCGATCGTCCGCCATGCATAGGCGCCCTTCAACCGCGCCGCGCCCAGCCGCGCTTCGGCCATGGTCCGGTCACTGGTCTGGTGAGTCGGCTGCATCGAGGCGATGATCCCCGCGGGCTTCAACCGTTTGAGGTCGGCCGGATCGGCGATCTGCAAATGCTCGATCCGCCAGCGCCGCGCCGCGCCAAAGCGCTTAGTCAGTTGCTCGTACGTGCCGATCACCTGCGCATTGGCGGCGTCGCCGATCGCATGGGTCGCGACCTGATAGCCATTGGCCGCGGCCTCATTGGCCTTCGCCAGCATTTCGGCGTCGGTCATGAAGCGCAAGCCGCGCGTTTCGGGCTTGTCGCTATACGGCGCCTTCAACCAGGCCCCGCGCGACCCCAGCGCCCCGTCGGCGTACAATTTGACCCCGGCGACCCGCAGCCGCCCATCGTACAGCCAGCCGCTAGGCTTGCCGCCGTTGATCGCCTTCATTCCGGGAATACCGCTGGCATAGCTCATGATCCGCACCTTGAGCATCCCCGCCACACCCGCGCGGTTCATCGCCGCCCAGCCATCGGCGTCGGTGCCCATGTCGGCCGCGCCGGTCAGTCCGTTGCTCAGCATCGCCTGCTGCGCCTTGGCCAGCGCGGCATCGAGCATCGCGTCACTCGGCGCGGGGATCTTGCTCTCGACCAGCCCCATCGCCCGATCGACGAACAAGCCATTCTCGATCCGCCCATCAGCTGGCGACGGCGTTGCGGCAGTGATCCCGGCAGCGGCCAGCGCGGCTTTATTGCCGACCGCGGCATGGCCGTCGACACGATCGAGCCACACCGGCCGATCGCTGACCACCGAGTCGAGATCGGCCGCGGTCGGGAATTTCTTGTCGGCCCACATTTCCTGGTTCCAGCCGCCACCGCGGATCCAGCCTTTGCCCGGGTTGGCGCGTGCGTAGACGGCGAGTCTTTGCTGCAGTTCGGCGAGCGACTTGCTGCCCGTCAAATCGAGCTGCAACGCCGCAAAACCGAGCCCCATCACATGGCCATGCGCATCGATCAGCCCGGGCAACATCGTCCGCCCGCCGGCATCGACAACCTTTGTGTTCGCAAGCTTCATTTTCTCGCCACGCAGCAATCGCTTCACCCGCCCGTCGTCGCCGATCAGCACGCCGGTAAAATGCTGCAGCTTTCCGTCGGCGCCGACCTGCACAATATTGGCATGGTCGACCAACGTATCGGCAGTGGCGGGGGAAGCGGCGAGCAGCGCGGTGAGCGCGATCAGGGATGTTTTCATGGGGACGCGCATAGCATTGTTCCGCCGCGCGCGAACAGCTAGTCCGCACGTCATGAACCTTACGCCACCGACCATCGACGACATCCGCGCCGCCGCCGTGCGCATCGACGGCGCGGTCATCAAGACCCCGACATTGTGCAGCCGCACCTTGTCCGAAATCATCGGCGCCGAACTGTGGCTCAAGTTCGAAAATCTCCAGTTCACCGCGGCCTATAAGGAACGCGGCGCGCTCAACAAATTGCTGCAGCTGACCGATGACGAGCGCGCGCGCGGCGTGATTGCAGCATCGGCCGGCAATCATGCGCAGGCGGTGGCCTATCACGGCAAGCGCCTCGGCATTCCGGTGACCATCGTCATGCCCAACCCGACCCCGACGGTGAAGGTCACCCAGACCGAGGGCCATGGCGCGCGCGTCGTATTGTTCGGCCAGACGTTCGACGACGCTTATGAACATGCGCTCGAGCTCGAAGCTGAGGAAGCGCTGACCTTCGTCCATCCGTTCGACGATCCCGCGATCATTGCCGGCACCGGCACAATCGCGCTCGAGATGCTCGATGTGGTGCCCGATCTCGATGTGCTGGTGGTGCCGATTGGCGGCGGCGGGCTGATCTCGGGGATCGCGATCGCCGCCAAGTCGATCAACCCCAAGATTGAGATCATCGGCGTCGAGGCCGAGCTTTACCCGTCGATGAAGAATGTCGTCGAAGGTCGCAAGGGGCCGATCGGCGGCGATACCTTGGCCGAGGGAATCGCGGTCAAGGTGCCCGGCCTGATCACCCGCTCGATCATCGCCGAAAAAGTCGATTCGATCGAGCTGGTTGCCGAGCGCGATCTGGAACATGCCGTCGCGTTGCTGGTCGGGATTGAAAAAAGCGTGGTCGAGGGCGCGGGCGCGGCGGGGCTCGCGTTGCTGCTCGCGCAACCGGGCCGGTTTGCGGGCAAGAAGGTCGGTACGATCCTGTGCGGCGGCAATATCGACACGCACTTGTTGGCCAACGTGCTGGTTCGTGAACTGGTGCGGTGCGGGCGGCTCGCCAAATTGCGCATCAATGCGCACGATCGGCCGGGCGCGATGGCGGCGATCACCGCGATCATTTTCGATTGCGGGGTCAACATCATCGAAATCGAACACCACCGCATCTTCACGCAGCAGCCGGCCAAGGACACTGTCATCGAAGTCGAATGCGAGGCCCGCGACGCGCAGGCCATCGAGACCCTGGTCGAACGGCTGGAAGCCGCCAAATTTCACGTCGAGCGCGCCAGTCTCGACTAGGGCTTCGCATCCCGCTTCGGGACAGTGCCCTAACTTAACCCTGTTTCGGCGAGACTAAGCCTTTTCAACTCCGTTTACCGGTCGCATAAAGACTTTCGTAACCATTTGGAGTTCGGCGGGTTGAGCGCACCATTTCGCTTTCCTAAATTCTTTGTCACCAACCCGTCGCCATGTCCCTATTTGCCGGACAAGGTCGAACGCAAGGTGTTCACCGAATTGTCGGGCCGCCATTCGAGCGAGCTCAACGAGGCGCTCGGCCGGATCGGTTTTCGGCGTTCGCAATCGGTTGCCTATCGCCCGAGCTGCATCGATTGCTCGGCCTGCGTCTCGGTCCGCGTCAAGGCCGACCAATTCACTCCCAGTTCCACCCAGCGCAAGCTGATGCGACGCCACGCCGATCTCGAAGTCAGCGCCTGCCGCCCGTGGACCACTGACGAGCAATATGCCTTGCTCCGCGGCTATCTCGCGCAGCGCCACCCCGGCGGCGGGATGGCCGAAATGGACGAGCATGATTTCGCCGACATGGTCGAGCAGACCCCGGTCCGCACCTACGTCGTCGAATATCGCGAGCCCTCGGTCGACGGCCGCCCCGGCAAATTGGTCGGCGCGTGCCTCAGCGACCAGCAGGGCGACGGCCTGTCGATGATCTACTCCTTCTACGACGTCGATCCCGGTGCTCGCCGCGGGCTTGGCACCTACATCATCCTCGATCACATCATTCGCGCCGCGCGCGCCGGCCTGCCGTACGTCTATCTTGGCTACTGGGTCGATGGCTCGGACCGGATGGCGTATAAGGCGACCTTCAAGCCGATGGAACGCCTCGGCCGCGAAGGCTGGTCGGCAATGGATGTGGTCGAAGCGCCCGCACCCTCGATCGGCGACCAGCTCCCGAGCCGCTCGCCGCGCCGGATCCTGGTCGAAGCTTAGCCCACTTCTTACGTCCGCGCCGCTGACCCGACCTGCTGGCGAAGTACATCGCTGACGTCGCCGAAGTCGGTCAGTTCCGCTGGGCAATGGCCATTGTCGCCGACCAGCAGCAGCGGCCGCCACGCGGTTGCGATCCCGACCCGGTTGAGCGCACGCGCCCACTGATAGGTGGCGAGCGGTCGAAGCTGCGGCTTGGCATCGCTCAGCACGCCTTCGAACGAGTAACGCAGCCGCTTGAAAGTCCTGAAGTCGCCCGCCGCCACTTGGTCGACTTCGCCCGATGGCGGCATCGCCTGTACCGCCAGCGCGCATTCGTCCTTGCTCGCGAACATCGCGAGCCCGCCGAATATTGGACGCAAATTCGTCTTCATGCCGCGCGCCTCGGCGATCGCGGCGAGCTTGACCGACACGCTGGTCGTGCTCAGCGCCACGTCCGACCGGACGATCAGGAATTTGAGCGCCAGCGACACCACAGCGATCGCCACCAGGGCGAGGCTATATGTCCAGGCGCTTTTGCTGTGCGACAATCGTCATTCCAATGATTGCGAAGGCGGTGACGAAGGCCAGCAGGCTGATGATCGTCGCCCCAAGTCCGTCGTGAATGAACGCCAGATGCTGCGGATAGGCGACGATTAGCGCGATCCGCGCGACATTGAGCGCGATCATCGCTGCCACCGCCGCGGCGCCTGCGGCAACGATCGCCGGGGTCACCCGGGCGGCAAATAATTGCACCAGAGCCGCCCACAGGATCAGCGCCTGAGACACATTGCGGAGCGACGAGCAGCCACCCATGATGACGATCTTGTCGAACCCGACGCCCGACTCGCGCGGGTCGATATGGAGGATATTGCCTTCGATCCTGATCCCGGTTGCCAGTTCCACCAGCCCCGCGTCGAGCCGCAGGATCGGCCCCGCAAACGCATTGAGCAGGATTGCCCCCCAGATGAAGGCGCCAGTCAGCGCCAGCCCGATGAACCCGATCCGATACGCGGGTTCATCCCTTGCCGCGGTCAACAGGAAATAGGCCGACACCGGCAGCAACGCAGCCTTTGCGGCAAGATGGAGCGGGATCAGCGCCGCGGCGATCGCCAGGCTCGCGACCAGCCAGTCGAACCGCTTTAGCGGGCTTGCCCCGCCGCGCTCGGCAATCGACCAGATCGCATAGCCGGCGAGCACGAAGACGATCGAAATCCCGCCCATATTGGCCGCCGACAGGGCAAGGCCGCGCTGTGCAATGTCCTGAAAGGCCATTGGCGCAAGCGCATTGATGAGCAGTAAATTGACCGCGGCGGCGGCCAGCCAGGACCGGTCTAGCGCCCCCGCGATGACCGGGCTAGCGCGAGACGCCACGTCGAACTAGCGGCGCAACCTGGAGCGGATCAGCCGCACCATGCCGGTCGCGGCCAGCAGGCCGAGCACGCCGGCGCCAATTTCGGGGCTCGGGACCGCAGGGCAGCCGCCGGGAATACCACATTGCGCGATGACAGGTCCCGCCTGAAGCAGGCCGACAGTGACAGCGATCAGAGCAATGCGAACCTTGGTCATTTCAATACCCCCCTCACGCAGTGCCACAATCATTGACGCATGAGATTGCTCCGAACTGGAGTTTTAAGGTTACAAAGTCGATACGATTTTTGTCGGGTAATCGGGGTTATCGGTGAAGCGTGCCAATCTGGCGGCGAGCCGAATGATTAACGATCTGCATTATCTGAGGGAAAACAGCGCAATCGATCCTTTGTCTCAGAAAACGACATGGTCTCCGCGCTCGGCGACGACGGCGCCCGCCAGCACATCGCGATAATAGTCGAACAAGGTGTCGCGCCCGGTCGATGGCCAACACCGACCAATCGAACCGTCGTCCCCGCAAATGCGGCGCTTGCGCGGGTCAGGCACACCACCGCTAACCCGCGCCTGCCCAGCTCACCGACCACCGCCCGGCCGATCGTCCCGGTCGCGCCGATCACGCAGATAGTTTTTGAGGGGAGGGTGTTGCGGCCGGTATGGCCAAGTTTCTCACTAATGGCAGACCCCCTCCGTCACTTCGCGACACCTCCCCCAGGAAGTGCCGGGGGAAGGGCGAAGCCCTCTTAACCCCTCCCCTTATTCTGGGGGAGGTGTCAGCAGAGCTGACGGAGGGGGCGCTCCAATCGACGACAACAACTTCCCGCCATTCATATTCCGTCAGCACCTGCCTGCTACCCGCTGAGTCGAAGCGAGACACCATGACCAATCCGCAGGCCGTTCCGACCACGCCCGATCCGTTCGCCGACCGGCGCGTCCATCCGCGGGTGATGGTGGCGCTGCCGGCGTTCCTGCAGGCCAATCGAGCGCGCCATTCGGTCCAGATCCTCGACCTCTCGTCGGGCGGCGCGAAGCTCACTTGCGCGGCGGCGGTCGCGATCGGATCGCACGTCTTGCTCGACTGCGGATCGCTCGCTTGCACCGGCGTGGTGCGCTGGCAGGGCGGCGGTCAGCTAGGCCTGGCGTTCGAGCAAGCACTCGACCCCCGCGAAGTCGCCGCCTTGATGGACCGCTCGAAAGCGCTCGAGGCGTTGCTGAAGACGCGCGGGTAGGGGTTCTCGTCGCGAACGCCGACGCACGGCGTCCGCTGTCGACCCATTGCGGACATCGCACTGATCGCGCAAACACGCGCCGTGACCAACCGCGATCATGGCCCGGACAAAGTTGATCGGCGGCTCGTTGCGGTCGGGGCATTGCTCGCCGGTGTAGCCATCACCCTTGGTGCGTTCGGCGCCCATGCGCTGAAGGGGCGGATCGGCGTGGAGGCGCTCGGCTGGTGGCACACAGCGGTGGAATATCAGATGTGGCACGCCCTCGCCCTGGTCGGCCTCGGCCTCTCGAATAGTCCTCGGTGGCGGCTGCCCGCTTGGCTGTTTGCGGGGGGAACGATGGTCTTTTCGGGGACCCTTTACGCGCTCGCCCTTGGCGCACCGCGCTGGCTGGGCGCAGTTACGCCGCTTGGCGGAATCGCGCTGATCGGCGGCTGGATCGCGCTCGCCTGGCAGGTCCGTCGCGCGGGAGGCGAATAAGGCACGGCTCGCCTCGGCCCAGCGGCGATGTCATTCTGCTGCTCCACCGCGCACGAGAAAAAGGCCGCCGTGCCACGGGGCACGACGACCTTCTCGATCATTGGTTATGGGCTGGCCTTCAGGCGGCAAGCGCCGCTTTGACCGTGCTCCGCCGCCGGCGCATCGAAACCCCGATCGCGCCGAAGCCGATCAGCATCATCGCCCAGGTCGCAGGCTCGGGGACAGCGCCCGAAACTCCGGTCAGCGACAGGTCCCAGCTGCGCAGATTGCCCACGTCAGCACCGACTTGGTCCGCAATCGTCAGCGTCCAGGCACCGCTTACCGACGTTCCGTTGAATGCGCTCAACCCCGTGAACGCGCTATACGTGCCCGATGTGCGGGGATTGCCAACGCCCGACCCCAGGGTCGTCGTTCCAAGGTCGCTGATGGTGTACGTACCGCCGAGATCGTCGCTGCCTCCGGTCCGGTTGAGCCAGGTTACCGTCACGCCGTCGTGGGACAGCGTTCCGAAGAGGTCGTTCAGGAAGGTGTGACTGAGGGCATTCAGGGTGAACGTGACATTGGTCACGACGCCCGGGTCGGCCACGGTGATGGTCGATGAATTGGTCGACAAATCCGGAATGGCGAAACCCGCGCCGTTGTAGGTAGTCTGCGCCGGGGTCGGCGCGGCGGCCAAGACCAATAATGATGCCATTGCGGCCAGTGGAAGTTTCAACATCTCGGAGCCCCCCGTGATCGTGTTAATGTTCAATCGCTAAAGCGAATAACGATTAGTTAACAAGGCGTCAATGAATGCCGGAATTCGGATCGTCCCGAATAGAGACAGAAGAAAACGGCCAGGCGATTGCCGCACCCGCCGCGTTGCCTCCCGTGCCCACAGGCGCTGGCCTCGCACTTGGGCTGATCATCGCCGGTAGGACAGAAAGCGCAGCGTCCGTTTACGACCCAAAGCAGACATCACAACGCTTTCGGATGCCCCTCACCGAGACCGGTGCAAATCGTTTCTGGAGGCGACGGTTCACCGAACCTTTTCAAAGTTTCACGAATATCTGACGCAGAAGTTTTGCCACCGGGCCAGCAATCGGCCTGCGGAACAATTTGCTTCAGTTTAGGGATCGCGGGTCTCGCGCAAGGGCCAATGTTACCCAAGATGCGCGCTGTCCAAAATCTGACGCCGTCATGCCTTACGTCGAGCAGAGCAATTATCTCTTTTAATGTTTCTTTATCTAGCCCGTCGCACTTGCGGTCTTTCAGGAGGAAAAACAGTTTCTCTGCCTCGTCGCCTTGAAAATCCGCGTCGCGGCTGGCTTTGATACTCGATATAATTCCGCGAGCGTGCTCGTCTTTGGCGACTGTTTGCGGAGTGCAGCCAGTGGACGCAATGCATACAATTAGGAGCAAGATAAGCACAGGCTTCATGACAGCGGTCTAAGCTCGCTAACGTCCGATTTCCACCCATTCCTGCCGCTAGATTTCGAGCGCTTCCGATAGCGCCAAGGCGTCATCTACTTCGACCCCTAAATAGCGGACCGTACTTTCTAGCTTGGTGTGGCCCAAGAGCAGTTGGCACGCTCGAAGGTTTCCAGTTTTGCGATAAAGGAGAGCGACTTTGGTGCGGCGAAGGCTGTGGGTCGCGTAGCTGGCAGGGTCTAAGCCAAGCAGAGTGACCCATTGTTTCACCAGCCGAGCATATTGCCGCGTCGATAGATGATGGCCCGGTCGCATGCGACTGGGGAATATCCAATCGCTAGAGCCGAGCTTTCGAAGCCCAAGCCAATCCGTCAGCGAGCGCCGCGTTTGCTCCGTTATCTCGAATTGGACCGGCCGGCCCGTCTTGCGCTGAAGCACCATGGCCCGACGTCGGACCATCCCGCCGGCAAGAATGTCGTCCAGTCGAAGGGTAACGACGTCGCACCCTCTCAATTTGCTATCAAGGGCAAGGTCAAACAGCGCCAGGTCGCGCACACGACGCGCAAGTTGGAGGCGGACTCGCAATGCCCACACATGCATGGGGCGAAGCGCCAACTTGGATCCACGAAACCGGGCCAGGCCCTTTGGCGCTGGCAAGTCTTGATCAAGCATTTTCATATCCTTCGAACTGGTTCACCGAGCGCGGCGGACAACGATCCACAGATATTATGCGGGCCAGTGTTCACGAATCGTTCCCAGCAAACTAGCCACAGGCAATGTCCACCAAGCAC
>ENA-OFCE01000283-OFCE01000283.1-metagenomes-genome-assembly--contig:-NODE-283-length-34445-cov-5.080459_pt1 | contig 34445 bp, 33 predicted proteins | sample MGYA00153388_OFCE01 | MGnify analysis MGYA00153388 | reverse complement strand
GAATTATTGGGGAAGTAAAAGGATGCAACATAAGTTACGAAACTGTACAACAATATGCAGCTAATCGTTTTGAGCAATTAAAGCAAGTAAATTTAAAATGGCATGTGTTGCTTTTATTGTATACACTTTGTGTATTTGCTTTTGTACTAAATTTTATTATTGGTCCTTTATTGTACTTATTAAAACATCCAGATTTTAATGGAGAGCAACAATATTATTTTTCTGATGAAACGAGAACTCATGGAATTATATTATTCTTAGTGATTGTATAATAGTTAGGTTGTAATAAAAAGACTATTATTTTACATTTTTATTTTAATTTATGTCAGATAAAGCGTGGTATAAAGATTGGTTTTCTAGCCCATACTATCATCAATTGTACCAACATAGAGATGATAGTGAAGCAAATAATTTTATAGATATATTAATTGCATCTTTACAACCTGCAAATGGAAGTACAATGCTAGATGTAGCTTGTGGCAAAGGCAGGCACAGTAAGGCTTTGGCTGAAATGGGCTTTGATGTTACAGGAATAGATTTATCTTTTAGTTCTATAAACGAAGCCAAGGAATTTGAAGATGAAAAACTTCACTTTTTTCAACACGATATGAGGTTACCTTTTTGGATAAACTATTTTGATTATGCCTTTAATTTTTTTACCAGTTTTGGGTATTTTAAAACTAGACGAGAACATGATAATGCCATAAGAACAATTGCCCAAAGCATTAAAGAAAATGGTGTGCTTGTAATAGATTTTTTAAATGTGCATTATGCAGAAGATAGCATGCAAAAAAACTTAATAAAAAAAATTGATGATACAGAATTTCATATCACTAAATGGCATGACGAAGATCATTTTTTTAAACAAATACAAGTAATTGATAGTTCAGCTAAAACTTTAAAACATTTATATACAGAAAGAGTAGCAAAGTTTACTCTAGGCGATTTTACTGATATGCTAAGTTACCAACACATGCAAATACAAGAAGTTTTTGGAGATTATCAAATGGGCATATACGATGTGAGAAAATCTCCAAGATTAATAATTGTAGCAAAGAAAAGAACCAAATAATTATTTATTTAGATTTTAATAATTCCAATAACTTCCTTTCGTTATTGGATAATGGTTTATAATATTTAAACTTTTGCAATGGCATTACAGGAATAATAAATTTTCCGTTATCTATTTTAAAATGTTGTTGCATTACTCCATTCGTAAGGCTTGCTAAGTTTTGAGCATCAGGTTTTAAAACTGCCATATTATCAACTGTTGATTGATAAACATCAAATCCTTTACCATTATTTACAATATTCACATGACAGCGACAAATGTAAATAATTATTACATTGTTAGCATGCCACTCATCAAGCAGTATATTTACAATATGATTAGCATAACCCTTGCAATTGGTTTTTTTGATAAGCTTTTACTTTGGCTTGATGGCTTAGATAAAAAATTATTTTTACAAATAAATGTTGCTTGGACTTCCCCATTTTTTGATAGTATTTTCCCTTGGTATAGAGATGCCAACACATGGATTCCTTTGTATCTTTTTTTATTAATTTTTATATTTATCAATTTTGGGTGGCGTGCAATATTCTGGGTTTTATTTATTTCATTAACTGCTACACTATCTGATCAAATTAGCAGCAGTTTTGTAAAAAATTGGTTTGCAAGACCAAGACCTTGTTCAGATATTTTTATGCAGTTGCAGGGTAGATTAATTTTAAATAGATGCCCAGGTAACTTTAGCTTTACGTCATCTCATGCAACTAACCATTTCGCTGCTGCCATGTTTATTTTTTTAACCCTAAAACCTTTTATATTTGCAATCCTTTAAAAAAGGGTTTCGATATTAGTTAAACACATCAAATCATGGATTTAGTAAAATTTGTAAACGACCAACAAATAAAAGATAACAACCCATCTTTTAAATCTGGCGATACGGTAACAGTACACTACAAAATTAGAGAGGGTGCAAAAGAGCGTATTCAGTTATATCAAGGTGTAGTTATTCAAAAAAATAGTACTGGAGTTACGGAAACTTTTACGGTACGTAAGGTATCCAACAGCATAGGTGTTGAGCGTATTTTTCCTATTAACTCTCCAAACATCGAAAAAATTGAAGTGAACATGCGTGGCGTTGTTAGAAGAAGTAAATTATATTATTTACGTGCTCTAACCGGAAAGAAAGCAAGAATCAAAGAAAAAAGAGTAAAATAAAAAACATACTATTTATAAAAAACCTCCCAATGGGAGGTTTTTTTTTGCTTTAAAATCTAATTCTTTTAGTAAAAATAAGCACTTTTGAGAACCTTACAATAACCATAGTACATGAGAGAATTATTAAAAAAATACGAAGAAAAAGAACCTGAAATTGTATTTGAATGGAAAGATAGTGAAACCGAGGCAGAAGGTTGGATTGTCATAAATTCGCTTCGAGGAGGCGCTGCAGGTGGCGGCACGAGAATGAGAAAAGGTTTGGATAAGCGAGAAGTTGAATCGCTTGCGAAAACAATGGAAGTTAAATTCACAGTTTCGGGACCAGCAATTGGTGGTGCAAAAAGTGGAATTAATTTCGATCCAGCTGATTCGAGAAAAAGAGGAGTTTTAGAAAGATGGTACAAAGCAGTAATGCCTTTGCTTAAAAGCTATTACGGGACTGGGGGTGATTTAAATATAGATGAAATTCATGAAGTGATACCAATAACTGAGCATTATGGCTTATGGCATCCACAAGAAGGTGTAATAAATGGCCATCTAAATGCTAGAGAAAGTGAAAAAATTAAGTTAATCGGTCAGTTACGATTAGGCGTTTCAAAAGTTTTAGAAGATGCTAGTTTTTCTCCAGCTATTGCCAATAAATTTAGAGTGGCTGATATGATTACTGGATATGGAGTATCAGAATCTGTTCTTCATTTTTACCATTTGTATGGCGGAGAAATAGCAGGAAAAAGAGTTATTATTCAAGGTTGGGGAAATGTAGGTGCCGCAGCAGCTTTTTATCTCGCTCAGGCAGGAGCAAAAATTGTTGGAATTATTGATAGAAACGGTGGAATTATTGATGAAGTGGGATTAGATTTCGAACAGATAACACAACTTTTTCTCGATAGAAAAAACAATACCTTAATTTCTGACCAATTAATTTCAACCGAAGAAATAAATAATAAGATTTGGGATGTAAAAGCAGAAATTTTTGTACCCGCAGCTGCTTCACGATTAGTGACTAAAGATCAAGTAATACGAATGATAAATGCTGGCAATGAGGTGATTGCCTGCGGTGCAAATGTTCCCTTTGCTGATTCTGAGATATTTTTTGGCGAAATTGCTGAATATGCAGACGAGCATACCAGCGTTATTCCAGATTTTATTTCAAATTGTGGAATGGCGCGCGTTTTCGCTTATTTGATGACAAACGATATAGAAATGAGCGATCGGGCAATATTTGCTGACACCTCTGATACGATTAGAAAAGCGCTTGAAAAATCCAATGCAATCAATGATCGCAAAATTGGTATTGCTCGAACTGCTTTTGAAATTGCTTTAAAACAATTGGTATAAAATGTATCCTACCGGAAACTTTTGGAATTTATCTTTTTTGGGAAATACAGTAAGTAATTTTACCTGGTTTTTGGGTATTCTATTGCTGGGTTTTATATTTAAGCGAGTAGTTTCAAAAGTATTAAACCGGTTAATATTTCGATTTTTTAAAAAATTCGCAGCCGAAGTAAAAGCCGACAAATTTGTAGAGCTTTTGCTTCGCCCTATGGAATTGTTGTTGCTGAGTATAACATTGTACTTCGCTATAAACATGCTTGATTACCCGCTAAATGAGATTTTATTTAAGAAATCGATTTTGGTTGATGGAAAACAAATTGTAGATCAAACATTAGTTATCGATTTAATCGACTTGTTTTTTGAAGGCTTAATTATCATTTTATTTACTTGGGTTGTACTTCGAGTTATCGATTTTGTGTGTTTTGTATTATTGCACAAAGCGATAGCTGATCCTACAAATCATGGTGAACAAATTATACCTTTTATAAAAGATTCGGTTAAATTAATAACGGTTTTCATTTCTATTCTGCTCATTTTTGGTGCGGTATTCAAATTTGATATCGCAACTTTAGTTGCAGGACTAGGAATTGGAGGTTTAGCTGTAGCATTGGCAGCAAAAGAAAGTCTAGAAAATCTCTTAGGGTCGTTCACCATTTTTTTGGACAAACCATTTGCTGTAGGCGATTTGGTAAAAGTAGATGGAATAGAAGGCGCAGTTGAAAAAGTTGGATTCAGAAGTACGCGAATCCGAACAGCTGAAAACAGTTTAATAACCTTACCCAATAAGAAAATGGTTGATTCTGCTTTGGACAATCTTTCTTTACGCGAATTTAGAAGAGTGAAGTTTAGTGTAGAAGTAGGATTAGAAACAAGTTCAGATGATTTAAAAAAAGTAATTATTGCTATTGAGAATTATTTGAACTCAAATTTAGAAACTACTAATCCTGAAAATATTGTGATGTTAGATGGTTTTAAAGAATCCTCTTTTTCGATAATGATAACCTATTTTGTCAAAATGATGGATTATAATCTTTATCTCAAAACTAAAGAAGGGGTAAATTTTGAAATTCTTAAGATTTTTAAAGATAATGATTTAACTTTTGCCATGCCAACCCGAACTATTTATCATATTAATAATCAGAATGCTGATGATAATCGAGAAGAAGCTACGATTTGATAACGTTTGAAAATTAAAACGGAGAATTTAAAACACAAATGAAACTAAAAAGCATTCTATTATTCCTTTTAGTTTGTTTTTTAGGGTTAACTGCTTATTATTTTTTTCCTGAGCAAAATCTGCCAATTTAAGCTCAAATTGATTCCATAATAGTTTTCAAATCTAAAAGAGAATTACAGGTTTTCTCGAATGGAAAACTTGTAAAGACCTATAAAATTTCGCTCGGTAGACAACCTTTTGGGCATAAAGAATATGAAGGAGATAAAAGAACTCCAGAAGGATTATATTATATCAATGGTAAGAACCCACATAGTGGTTATTATAAAAACTTTGGAATTTCTTATCCCAATGAAAAGGATATTCTACATTCAAAACAAATTAATAAACCCACAGGAGGAGACATCAAAATTCATGGTCTTAGAAATAAAGTAGGATTCATTGGCAAGTTCCATCGTTGGTTTGACTGGACTTTAGGTTGTATAGCATTAACAAACCAAGAAATAGAAGAATTATATAACCATGTTAAAATTGGAACTCCAATAGAAATTAAACCTTAGAAAATAAAACTCGAAAATATTATTTTTAGGTTTTTCAATAGATTAGCCTTTTTACAAAGTCTTTTTCTAAAAAAAATTACTCCTTTGTATATCTGTTATCTAAATATTCATACTTGCCCAAAGTTGCGTCTACGGCAATTACTACAGGGTTTTCAGCAAAATCAATTACTTCTTCCAGCGTAAAATAGCCTGTATTGAAATTATAAATATGATAATTAAAAAAACGATTATCGATTAATAATTCGCCGGGATATAAATAAATGGTGCATTCGTAAACTTTACTTTTACTTATTTTCCCGTTAGGTAATTTTGGATAAAACCCATATTGATCTAATGGTCGAGTCAAAAATTTTGTGCTCACATTGACCAATAATTCAGGATATTTTTTATTGATTATTGAAGTAAAAACAGAATCAATTTTATCAGATTCGTATTTGGTAAGTCTTAGTTTGCTGTAGTTTCGACCTTGGGCATCACAATAGGTAAAATTGATTCCAACTAGCAAAAGGACAATACTAGTAAATGTTACTAGTTTTTTGATGAGGGCTGATAATGAAAAAATAGCTGGAGTTCTAATTAGGTAGATGTTAGTAAGCATATTTCAATGCTAATTCGGTAACATAAAAAAGCCTCGGCTGTAATTTTCAAAACAGTCAAGGCTTTCTTTCACTTAAACAAAACTTCTTAATTTACTGCTTCTGCTTTTGTAGGAGCGTAACTAGTTTTTGATTTGTCTTTTGAGCAACTTGCTTTTTCAGCTGTAGTACAAGATTTAGATGATGTTTTTGGTTCTGTTGCTGAAAGAGAAGCAGATTTTACATCAGAAGTGTTAGCACTTGCTGTTTTTTTGCTGCAACATGATGATTTTTTACTATCAGCACTTTGTGGAGCTAATGAAGCTGAAACCTCAGAAACTTCTTTTTTATCATTTGATGCAGACGCTGAAGATTTGCATTGAGCGTTTGCTGCATATGTAAATGAGGCAAACACAACTAATAAGATTAATTTTTTCATGTTTTACTATTTTATTTTTCTGTTAACGTAAAGATAAGTTATAAAGTTGCAATTATTTTCAAATTTTTTATCAAATTTAATTTAGTTCTCCAATTATCGTTCTACCTCCTTTTACCATTTCATTTAATCCTACGTTAATCTTAGTTCCGATGGGTAAAAATAGGTCTACTCTGCTACCAAATTTTATAAAGCCATATTCATCTCCTTGTTTTACATTTTGCCCTTCTTTTACATAAAAAACAATCCTACGAGCTAATGCACCCGCTATTTGCCTCATTAAAATACTTACTTTCTGACTGTTTTCAATCACAATTGTAGTTCGTTCATTTTCTGTTGACGATTTTGGATGCCATGCTACCAGAAAAAAACCTGGATGATATTTTGCCAATTTTATCAAACCGCTAATTGGATTGCGGTTTACATGAACATTAATTGGCGACATGAAAATTGAAACCTGTATTCGTTTATCTTTAAAATATTCGTTTTCTACTGTTTCTTCAATAACTACAACTTTACCATCTGCAGGTGCGATAATTAATCCTTCACCTATAGTTGGTGTAATGGACGGACTTCTGAAAAACTGTAAAACAATGAGAAAAAAAATAAATGATATTCCCCAAAAAATATAAATTAAAGCTGTATTGCCCTTGAAAAAGTAACCTACAAGCATATTTAACACGGTTAAAAAAAGCAGCGTGAAAATTAATGTAGAATATCCTTCTTTATGAATAGTCATAAAATATTTTTATTAAAATTAGGTAGTTGTTAAAAAAATTAAATAAATAAGTACAAATGGTGCGGCCATTAATAAACCGTCAAACCGATCAAGCAACCCTCCATGCCCAGGTAAAATTTTGCCTGAATCTTTCACATTCATACTCCTTTTAAACATAGATTCTACCAAATCTCCTAAAGTTCCGAATATTACTATCAGAATAGAAACGATAATCCATTCGTGCAAATATAGAAATACAAAGTATCTAGATATGATAATAGCGGTAATAATACTTAATACTAAACCACCAAAAAAACCTTCCCAAGTTTTTTTTGGTGATATTTTTTCCATCAATTTTGTTCTTCCAAACTGCACTCCTGTAAGATAAGCACCTGTATCATTCGCCCAAAGTAAAAACAGAAAGCCAAGAATTAATTTTGGATTATAAATTCCTTCCTGAACAAAAGCAATGGAAACAAATGCTGCATACGGCAAGACAACATAGATTAATGCAGTGAAAATATTTCCCAGATTAAGAACCGGCTGCTTTGATTGTTGGAATAATGCTATAATAAATAATAAAGCACTAAAGAGTATAAGCAATAAAAAAAGTTTTATCTCCATAATTTCCATTAAAAAGCAAGCAACAGCTGAATAGCTTACAACGCCTATCCAAATTGCAAACCAATACAAGGATAAATTGGTATCAGCTTTTATCATCTCCAAAAATTCGTGTAAGCTTATAATTGCAATGACTAGAAACAAGGACAGCAAGGTATACTGACTATATAATATGCCTCCAATTAAAATAATTACAAAAAAAATGGAGGTGATTGCTCTTTTTCTAAAATTTCTCATTAAAAGTTAGCTAAGGTTTCAGGTATTTTGTAACGATTGGCAATTTTACACTTCATTTTTTACAATAATCTCAATTGCTTTATCAAAATCTGCATTGTGGATATATAATTCTATAATGCCAAATGCTTGGTATGATGAATCTCTTTTATTCATCGTTACTACCTCTATATCATTGTCTTTAAGCACAGAACTTACCAAACCTGCTTTAAACTCTTTATCGGTTGAATAAATTTTAACCCAATCTTGTTCCATATTCGTTCTTTGTTTGCTGGTAAATTGATGTTGTTTTTGTTCGGTTTTGATAAAAGTAATAAAGTAAGGGTATTGCGAAAGCGAAACCGCCAATTACCTGAGTTAAGCTTGCATTGCTAACATCGTCTAAAATCTTTTCTGGGTTTTGTTGTTGATAAAAATAACTGGCAATAACTGCAGCACCATTATTAATAAAATGTCCAATAGTTGGAAGAAAAATATTTCCACTCCAATAAAAAAGATATCCAAAAACAGCACCCAACAGCATACGAGGCAAAAAACCATAAAATTGGAAATGGATAGCACTAAAAATAATTGCAGTAATCCAAATTCCAACATGAGGATTTTTTACAAGTCTGGATAATAATGGTTGTAAAGTTCCTCTAAAAAAAAGTTCTTCACCAATTGCTGGTAGTATGGCGACTAAAATCAACACATATAAAAATTCAGCAATCGAACTCATTTTAAGCAAAGCTTTGGTAAGATTTTCAGCCAACATTTCCTTTTCTTTCATCCAAATTTCTATGTCTTTAAACAAATCAGGAATTTGTATTTGCTTATTTAATGATGCAGTAAAATCGGTAATTGGTAGCCAGGCAATCATTAAAGTTATAAGGCATAAAATGGTAATTAAAGAAACTTGATGCTGAAACCAAGAATATGAAGTGCTTTTTGAAGATTGGATTTTATAAAAAAATATTGTAGGAACGATAAAAAGAAAAATGCTTTGAACCAATTGCAAAAAACGGAGTGCATCAACTGTTTTTGGGTTTTGTAAATCTTGAAGTAGTAAAGGATTTGCAAACATGGAAATCTCAAATAGCGGTTGCAATAACAAAATACCGATCAGTGAACCAATGCAAAACGAAACAAACGAGAAAGAAAAAAATATAAATAATTGATAACCCGCACGTTCATTATTTAATGTAAACTTCTGACTCATTCTATGTTTTAAATATTTGTAAATTTGCGGCTGAACAACAAAATTTTATTAATTGGTAAAGATAGAAAATATAGAGTTAGGAGAATTTCCTCTTTTGCTTGCACCTATGGAAGATGTAAGCGACCCTCCATTTCGCGCAGTATGTAAGGCAAACGGGGTTGATATGATGTATACTGAGTTTATTTCGTCGGAAGGTTTAATTCGCGATGCAGCTAAAAGTGTGCAAAAACTAGATATTTTTGAATATGAACGGCCGATTGGTATTCAAATATTTGGCAGTAATATTGAAAGTATGGAAGAAGCAACCAGAATTGCAACTAAAGCTTCTCCAGATTTAATTGACATAAATTATGGCTGTCCGGTTAAAAATGTTGCTTGCAAAGGTGCAGGAGCAAGTTTATTGCAAGACATCGATAAAATGGTAAGAATGACGGCTGGAGTTGTAAAAAGTACTCACCTTCCAGTTACAGTTAAAACTCGTTTAGGATGGGATGATCAAACAAAAAATATACGAGAAGTTGCTTTGCGTTTGCAAGATGTCGGCATTAAAGCATTAACAATACATGGCCGTACTCGTGCTCAAATGTATAAAGGTGTTGCAGATTGGACATTGATTCGAGAAATAAAAAGGAACCCTGATATTGAAATACCCATATTCGGAAACGGTGATATCACCAGTCCTGAAAAAGCGATTGCCTGGAAAAAAGAGTTTGAGGTTGATGGAGTAATGATTGGACGCGCTTCAATTGGCTATCCCTGGATTTTTAGAGAAATAAAACACTTTTATAAAACGGGAGAAATTTTAGCGCCTCCAACCATTGCCGAAAGGGTTGATACGTGCTTACTTCATTTAACCAAATCGATTGAATGGAAAGGAAATAAATTGGGAATTCTAGAGATGAGAAGGCATTATGCAAATTATTTCAAAGGCTTAGATCACGGTAAAGAATTCAGAATGAAATTGGTAACAATGGAAAATTTGAATACTATTTATGATGTGTTGGAAGAAATTAGAGAAACTTATTCATTGCAAGAAGCGTAAATAAATTTTTTAAAAAAAACTATTTGTCGAATTGTTTATTTATTTAGTTTAGGATTCTAATTGAACATAACATGGTTGCAAAAATCACCCAAGGCGTAAAAATTTCTGTTGATACTTTATATCAGCCAGAATACTCAAATCCGGCAAATAATCATTTTATGTTTGCTTATAAAGTAACTATCGAAAATTTAGGCGATTATGCTGTTCAATTACTAACCCGACACTGGGATATTTTTGATTCGAATGGAAATAAACGCGAAGTAGACGGAGAAGGTGTAATTGGCTTACAACCTATCATAGAACCTGGTGAATTTCATGAATATGTTTCGGGTTGCAACCTGCAAACAGAAATTGGTAAAATGAAAGGAAGTTACGAAATGAAAAAACTAATTGACGAAAATCATTTTCAAGTTAATATTCCAGAGTTTTATTTGATTTGCCCTTACAAGTTGAATTAAGTTTTTAATAAAAACTATTTTCCGAACGGCATATTCTTCATCATTTTTCCTGCCATTGCTGGATTCGACATTGTTTTCATCATTTTTCGCATATCATCAAATTGCTTCATAAGTTTATTTACTTCGGCAATTTCGGTTCCGCTACCTTTCGCAATTCTATTTCGACGGCTGGTTGTAATGTTATCTGGATTAGCTCTTTCGTAAGGTGTCATTGATTTAATAATTGCTTCTACTCCTTTAAAAGCATCATCGTTAATTTCTACATCTTTCATCATTTTGCCAACTCCTGGAATCATTCCCATCAAATCCTTAAGGTTACCCATTTTTTTAATTTGAGCTAACTGTGATAAAAAATCATCAAAATCGAACTGATTTTTTCTAATTTTCTTTTGAATTTTGGCAGCATTCTCTTCATCAAATTGCATCTGAGCACGCTCTACCAATGATACAACATCTCCCATTCCCAAAATTCGGGAAGCCATCCTATCGGGATAGAAAATATCAATTGCTTCCAGTTTTTCGCCAGTTCCGATAAATTTTATGGGTTTATTTACTACCGATTTTATAGAGATTGCCGCTCCACCTCTCGTATCGCCATCTAACTTCGTCAAAACAACTCCGTCAAAATCTAATCGATCATTAAAAACCTTTGCAGTGTTTACGGCATCTTGCCCAGTCATTGCATCAACCACAAATAATATTTCGTGGGGTTGGGTTTTTTCTTTTACCGCTACAATTTCATTCATCATTTGCTCATCAACAGCAAGTCGGCCAGCGGTATCAATTATTACTACATTATTTCCATTCTGTTTAGCTTGCCTAATGGCTGCTTCTGCTATCGAAACAGGATTTTTATTCTCCATTTCTGCAAAAACTTCAATTCCAATCTGTGAACCAAGAATTTTTAATTGTTCGATAGCTGCAGGTCGGTACACATCGGCTGCCACTAGTAATGGTTTTTTTCCTTTTCCTTTTAAATAATTTGCCAGCTTTCCACTAAAAGTTGTTTTACCCGAACCTTGCAGGCCTGCAATTAATATAATTGAGGGATTTCCTTTTAAATTCAGATCTGTTTTTTCTCCACCCATCAATTGAACCAACTCATCGTTCACGATTTTAATCATCAACTGACTTGGAGAAATTGCTGTTAATACATTCTGTCCTAATGCTTTTTCTTTAACCGTATCAGTAAAGATTTTTGCAGTTTTGTAATTTACATCCGCATCTAATAATGCTTTCCGAACCTCTTTTAACGTTTCAGCAACGTTAATTTCTGTTATTTTTCCTTGACCTTTTAATACCTTAAAGGCTCTGTCGAGTTTATCTGATAAATTATCAAACATAATTTTGTGTTATTTTTTGAAGTATGCAAAAGTAGGTAATCTACTTAATCTGTAGACAAAGATTTTTTGGAATTCAATTAATTTGATGTTATTTTAAGTTATTAATAAAAAATTATCTATTTTCATAAGTTATCAAAAAATAAATTGCGCTTAATAGTTTTGGAAATTTCAGATTTTAGTGGAAAATTAATTTTGAGTAAAAGCATGAACCAGAATGCTCAACACTGGCTATGGGATACTAGAGAAATAGTTAATGGCATTTATTTTTATCGACTTACTGGTAGTAACATTGTAACTCCACTTCAAGGTAAAATTGTAATTCAAAAATGATTTATATAAAAAAGTTCATTATTTTTTTGTTTTTATTGCTTAGCACGCAACAAGTATTTTCTCAATCTTTAATTTTAGATACTACATTTTCGGTTAATTATAATTTTACTTATAGAAATTACGTAAGTGGACTAATTTTAGAAGCCGATAATAGCTTTCTAATACATGGCTTTATTGGTATAGGTCCACTCCCTCCTAGTACTGCAATAAAATTTTTACCCAATGGAAATGTTGATAACAATTTCTTGCATGTCAACTATGGAAACTATATTAAATTTGCAAAAAAAACTGGCAACTATTATTATCTAGCATTTGGGGCAGACAGTTTTCATAAACTAGACTATCTCACTGGTTTGAGGACAGATACGCTATTCAACAAGAATCAATCCCCATTCGCATTTCATATCAATGATTGGTTATTTAGATCTGGTAAATACGGTGATATTGATGTTAACAATGTTTTCTGGGCCTCATGTGGAGAAGGATGTCTTAGATTTAATCCATTATCGTCTTATTTTCTTGGACGATTTAATGCTGATGGAACCTCAGATACCACCTTTTACCATGATGTGAATGGACCTGTTTTAAGCATTAAACAAACTAGAGATAGTTCTATGCTTATTGCAGGCAATTTCACTAATTACGATACCATAAGTGCAAACAAAATCGTAAAAGTAGATCTAGCTGGAAATTTTGACCCTTCCCTCCAAAGTATTTTTACGTCTGGGGATATTTTCTCTTTATTGGAAGATGATGAGAGGCGAATTTATGTCACTGGTAGATTTACAATCCAAAATATTTTGGATACTCTTACTTTGATAAGACTACATGCTAATGGTGAATTGGATAGTAGTTTCAATATTTTTAAATTCAATCCCCTAACCTTAGAACAACGTATACCACTATGCAGAATGCCAGATGGAGGATGGATCATGGGAGGTAGAATATTAAAAAACGACACCACCTTTAGGTACAAGATTAGTAAAACAGACGAAAATGGTATTGTAGATACTAATTATTTTAAAGGATCAGGTTTTGAAAACACCGGGGTCTCCTCAGATTTTACCCCTTATGTTTCAAGCATAACCAAAAGTAATGATGATTATTATTACGTTACTGGTTTTTTTAATAGTTTTGATGGTCGAAGTACTCAACCCATTGTTCGTTTAAAAGGTTTAACCTCTGGTGTTGCCAGTGTTAAAAATAATGAACCAAACATTTCTGTATATCCCAATCCCGCTAATGATTACATCATGTTCAGCTATATAATAGAGGATAAAAACGATAAAATAAAATTAATTTTGCAAGATATAGCAGGAAGACAAATTTTTATCAAAGATCTTGAAGCGTCTAGTCAAATTTATAATTTTGACACCAAAGATTTATTGAATGGCATGTACTTTTATTCGATAAAGCATAGAGGTAGTATCTTAAAATCTGGTAAAGTAGTAGTTCAGCACTAAAATAGTATTTAGAAATATTATTCTTTGAACTAAATATATTCCACTGAATATTTGATCATATATTATTTTTCATTCAAATTTTATTCTAAATCCAATCAAAATCTCAAAAATTAAGAACAATTGTGAGTAATTACAGAATTTGAAAACAGGTGTTTTAAAGGACATCCAAATTTTCTCCGCATTTAGATTTTATACCAAATAGCTAGTATTTGATTCCCAAAACAGTTGTTTTTAAAATCCAATAATTAGTTTAAAGTTATTTTAGTCTCTATGTTAAATAAGATTTTAGTACGAAAATAGTTAAATGGTTTTGTTGGTAACGTAGCCTGGCAATTTTTATCTCATTTATTTTCCTTTGTCCTTTTAAGTATTTTAAAGGCTCTGTCGAGTTTATCTGATAAATTATCAAACATAATTTTGTGCTATTTTTTGAAGATTGTATAAGTAGGTAATTTGTAATTTATAGCCACAAACAAAAAAAACATATCTACTTTCGCAGATATGCCTTTTAAAATTCACCCATTAAAATTCTTATTGTACTACAAATCCGGTATGATAAACAGTTGACTTTCCTGTAAATTTTAAATAGTACAAATTTTTAGCTAAACCAGAAGTTTCAGTAGTATTTAAAATTTCAGTATCTGCATTAATTCCAGTTATCGTTTTAGTATAAACCAGTTTGCCATTTAAATCCAATAATTCAACCACCACAGTTTCACGATCATCAAATGGAATACTTACCAATTTAAGAGCTGAATTAGTGACCGGGTTGGGATAAATTATCAAAATTTCAGGATTTTTTCCATCAACTAAAACTGCAACTACTTTAGATATTCGTTTGAAGCCATTTCCGTCAACTTGAATTAATCGATAATAAAAAGTTCCTTCTTTAGCATCTTTATCTTCGTGAGAATAATTTTTAATTTGATAACTTGCCTTTTCTCCTTTAAAAATTCCTATTTCTTTAAACCCATCAATCCCGTTTTCTGATCGCTCCAGAGCAAAATAATTGTTGTTTACTTCTTTGGCAGTCGACCAATTTAATAAAGCCGAAACACCAGTTGATTTTCCAGTAAGTGAAATTAATTCGACAGGTAAGACTGTATTTTCATCATTGGACGCAACAGTAATATAGTCTCCATCGGCAACTGTTACATTATTAAAAGTAACAACCTGCGTTGCTGGATCATACGATCTATTTGTACTAATTCTAGATGCGTTTACAAAATTACCATCATCATCAATTAAAAGTTCTAATTGAGTTTCGGAATTAATAGTAAAAGTAGAAAGATAAAAACTAATCGAAACGGTTCCCACATCTCCATTCTGATCAAATCTCCAAACTCGTTTTAGCCTATTATTTATTCCAGGAGGCACCTCGGCAAATTCGAGTATACTTAAACTTGCATTATCATTCCCAAACATCAAATATTCACCATCATCTAAGTTTGACGGATTATTTACTCTAACTAAATTAAATCCTCCCTTACTATCTAATTGTAAAGAAGTAGGATTTTCTCTACCTATTCCAGCAACCTGATTTCCATGAACTGCATCGAAAGCATACTTATCATTTGCCCCTAAAACCATGGCATATTTCGAAGCAAGATAATTTTCGATAATAATTTTTTGTGCAGAATTTACAGCAATACTATAAATGATAACTTCAGCTATATCGCCACCAAAATTTCTAGCATCATTTATTACTGTTCCACCTAAAGCAAAAGGTCTGTTTTGTTTATTAATCACTGAATTGGAAGTAACGTTACTAGTGTTGATGCCGTTCTTACCAACTGTAACAGCAATGCCCTCTTTTATGATAGAGGTAATATTGTTTCCTGTTAATAAAAAATTGTTGGATGCATTATCATTAAAGGCATTATCAGTGTATAAAAAACGAAAATCATTTACAGCTCCATTTTGTTCAATAGACCAATTTGCTCTAGGTAAAGTTTGTTGATCTATGTCCAGAATAGTTGCGCTTGAATTTTGTGCAGCAGCAAAATTAGTTGAAACGAGAAATATACTCTGATCATTAGTCGAAATAAAATCATTTAATATTAATTTATCATCTATTCCATCAAATCGAATTACAGGTTTTCCATTTAAGCCTGAGGAAATAAATAAAGGTTGCGGACTTACAACGGTTTGATTAAAATTAAATCCATTATTTGATTGATCCCTCCATTTGTTGATTTTGGTAAGATTTACGGAGCTTGATGTTCCAGCATCGCCTCGAAGCCAAAGTTTATTGGTGACAGAAGAACCTACTCCTGCCGGCCCAAACTGAGCAAATAACTGTTTAGTAGAATAGAATAAAACAACAATCAATACTAACTTTTTCATAGTTTTTTTTATTAAATCTGAATTTACATTCCTGATTCTTTATCTAAATAATCTTGTACTAATTCTATAGCATTGGCAATACCATCACTCAATGCAGTTATAAAACTTCCTGGAACAGCCAAAGTCATAGCATGCTTTAATGCTTCTATTTCCTTAGGAATTACTTCATAAGTCATTTTCTTATCAACTGATCGTATTCCTTCAACCAATAAATCGATGATAGCTTGCTCTGTTCTTCCACGTAAGTGTAATTCCTGACGAATAATAATATGATCAAACATGGTTGCTGCGATAGCTCCACAATCTCTAATATCCTGATCTCTTCGATCGCCAGTTCCTGAAATAATTCCAATTTTCATATTAGAATCTACTTTCGAAAGAAAATCTGCAATTCCTTGATATCCAGCTGGATTATGAGCGAAATCAATCATTACTTTAAAATCTTTGAAATCGAAAATATTCATTCTGCCTGGAGTTTGTGCTGCAGAAGGAATAAAGGTTTCTAGTGAAAGACGCATATCTTCCGTTTTGAAACCATAAAGATAACCAGCTAAGGTTGCAGCCAAAACATTGGCAATCATAAAAGTGGCACGACCACCCAAAGTTAAGGGTACAGTAGTTACTTTTTCAACCCTAATTTTCCAATCTCCTTTTTTTATGGTGATAAAACCGTTTTCGTAAATAGCTGCTATACCGCCTCCTTTACAATGCTTTTTTATTACAGGATGATTTTCATCTAAACTAAAATAAGCGATTTTGCATTTTAAGCCTTGAGCAATTTTTACACAATTTTCATCTTCTGCATTTAAAACCGCATAACCATCTTTTTTAACACTTTCAACAACGGTTGCTTTTACCCGAGTCAGATCATTCAAGTCATTAATATCTCCTAAACCAAGATGATCTTCTTGAATATTGGTAATAATTCCAATATCGCATTTGCTAAACCCTAATCCTGAACGAAGAATTCCACCTCTGGCGGTTTCTAACACAGCAAAATCTACTGTTGGGTCCTTTAAAATGAATTCAGCACTCATTGGGCCAGTAGTATCGCCCTTTTGTAATAAAGAATTCTGTACATAAATACCATCCGATGTAGTAAAACCAACCCGATAACCCATATTTTTAACAATATGTGCCAGCAATCTGGTAGTGGTTGTTTTACCATTTGTTCCGGTTATAGCAATAATTGGTATTCTGGAAGGTTTACCCGGAGGGTATAACATATCAATAACTGGAGCCGCAACGTTTCTGGGTAAACCTTCACTTGGAGCAAGGTGCATTCTGAAACCTGGAGCAGCATTTACCTCTAGAACTACTCCCCCATTTTCGTTTAGGGTTTCGGTTAGATTTCTTGCCATTATATCAATTCCACAAACATCCAAACCAATTACACGAGATATTCGCTCACAAGTAAAAATATTTTGAGGATGCATTTTATCCGTAACATCAATGGAAGTTCCACCTGTACTTAAATTAGCAGTAGATTTTAGAAAGCATTGTTCTCCTTTTGCCAAAACTGTTGTGAGGCTATAATTTTTCTTTTCCAGCAAATCCATTGTATCACGATCAACAGTTATTTCTGTCAATACATTTTCATGGCCATATCCTCGCCTTGGATCTGAATTTTCTTTATCAATTAATTCCTGAATCGTTTTTACTCCATCACCTTTTACATGGGCAGGTACTCTTTGCGCGGCTGCAACCAGTTTATTATCAATTACTAAAACTCTGAAATCATATCCGGTAATGAACTTTTCTACAATAATTGCTTTTGAATAATTTTTGGCAAACTCAAAGGCACTTTTTGCATCTTCGTAATTAGTTACATTAATTGTTGCTCCTTTTCCATGATTTCCGTTTATGGGTTTAAACACTAATGGATAACCTACACTTCGTATCACCGAATCCACGTCATTCATATTATAAACGGTTTCGCCAGAAGCTACAGGAATAGCCGCTGCTTTCAACATTCTTTTGGTTTCTTCTTTATCTCCAGCAATATCTACTGCTATATTGCTGGTTTTTGAAGTAATTGTAGCTCTAAATCGAACCTGATTTACTCCAAAACCTAATTGAACCAAAGAATTTTTATTTAATCTGATGTAAGGAATATTTCTAGATACTGCTTCTTCTACTATAGATCCGGTACTGGGGCCAAATCGTTCTCTTTCACGTAGTTCACGCATTCTTTTCAAATCGTGCCCAATTTCATACTCTTCATTATTAATTAATGCTAAGGCAATTCTTACTGATGCTTCTGCTGCATATATACCTGCAGATTCTTCCACATAACTAAAAACCACATTGTAAACGCCCGGGCTTTTGGTTTCTCGGGTTCTACCAAAACCAGTTTCCATGCCAGCCAGTGTTTGAATTTCTAAAGCAATATGCTCAATCACATGTCCCATCCAAGTTCCTTCTTTTACTCTTATAAAAAAACCACCTGCAACACCTTCAGAACAACGATGTTCGTACATGGATGGAATAAGTTTTTCTAATCTTGCTCCAAATCCTTCAATCTTATTGGTAGGTTTTTGTTCCAGATCTTCTAAATCCAATCGCATTTGAATCAATTTTTTTCTGGTTATGCTCCAGATATTTGGCCCACGCAATGCCTGAATTTTAAGTATTTTCATAGTAACCGTTTAGGTTTTTATCTTTAAAAGTATTGCAATAATAAATCGAAACAAAATACCGTATTTATGAGTAAAGTATTACGTAAATGTTTAATTGTTGATAAGTATTGTCAGAAAGCCGAATGCTTAAAACTTAATTTCACACTTTACTAAAAGGCAAGAATATTGCCTTCAATATTGTTTAAAGTAAATATTTAGCGGTAAAAATATGACACCGAAGGGTAAATTAATAATAATAGGGGGCGCCGTTGATACGGGAAGTTTCACGGAAAAACAATTTAATCAACCCATCAATCTTAATTTTTTTGAAAAAGGAATATTAAAAAGACTGATTACTGAATCTGCTGAAACAAATAATTCGCGGGTAGAAATTGTAACTACTGCATCTTTAATTCCGGAAGCGGTTGGTGATGAATATGTTCGGGCGTTTGGCCAATTGAATGTGCATAATGTGGGAGTAATGAACATTAAAACACGGATGGAAGCAAATGCTGAAGAATTTATTGAACGCATAAAAAACTGCGATGTAGTGATGTTTACGGGTGGTGATCAACTTAGGCTTACCTCAATTTTTGGTGGCACAAAGCTACTTTATGTTTTATTAGATAAATATTTACATACTGATTTTATCGTGGCTGGCACATCTGCTGGTGCTGCTGCATGTTCAGAGAATATGATTTATCAAGGAAACCATAGTGAAGCTTTGCTGAAAGGTGAAGTGAAAATAACCGGTGGACTTGGTTTAATAAAAGATGTAATTATTGATACTCATTTTGTACATCGAGGTAGAATAGGCAGACTATTTTATGCAGTTGCTAGTAACCCTGGCATTTTAGGAATCGGACTAGGAGAAGATACTGGATTGTTAATTACCAACGGAAACGAAATGGAAGCGATTGGTTCTGGATTGGTAATTTTGGTAGATGGCAGACAAATAATTAATACCAATATAACAGATGTTGCTATTGGAATGCCTGTTTCTATTGAAAATCTAGTAGTTCATGTAATGTCAATGTTTGATAAATATGCTGTGCACGAACGTAAAATGACGATCAATAAAATATTTAAAGCAGATTTGGAGAATTACGCAAAAATTGATCGTTAATGACACCAAGCGTAATCATTCATGGTGGTTTTTTTAGTGAATCTGCTACCAATCTGGAAACTAAAATAGCTAAACAAAATTCTTTATTGCATATCATTAATCTTGCAGCAGAGTTTTTGTTGACTCATTCAGCTGTTGAAACTGTAGTTTATGCGGTTGCTTTGTTGGAGGACGATACCTTATTTAATGCAGGTACTGGTTCGCAAATTCAGGCAGATGGAAAAATTAGAATGAGTGCTTCGTTGATGGATGGAGATTCTAAAAAATTCTCGGGTGTAATCAATATTCAAGATATTAAAAACCCAATTCTATTGGCTGAAATTTTGATGAACGAAGAAGATAGAGTTTTAGCTTCAGCAGAAGCATTAAATTTTGCAAAAAGTAAATCCATTCCATTTTACAATACTGAAATACCAGCCAGAAGAGCTGATTACGAACGTAAATTGCAAACTTTAGCAACTGGAACTGTAGGTTGCGTTGCTTTAGATAAAAACGGTAAAATTGCAGCAGCCACTTCAACTGGTGGCAAAGGCTTTGAAATTCCAGGTAGAGTGAGTGATTCTGCAACTACCGCAGGAAATTTTGCTAACCAACATGCTGGTATTTCTTGCACTGGAGTTGGCGAAGATATTGTAAGCGCAGCTTTGGCAAGTTCAATTGTGAACAGAGTGTCAGATGGTCTAAGCTTACAAGCAGCTACCGAAAAAACTTTTTCTGAAATGAAAGAGTTTAATGGCTTCGGAGGTATAATTGGGATTTCCGCAAATGGGGAAATTTTTCATAAAGATTCATTTCCATACATGGTATATGCCTACTCTGATGGTAAAAATGAGCCTGTAGTATTTGGCTAGATTTTTCTGCTTTAAAAATATTACACTACTTTGAAATATATTCCCTTTTTTTAGTGTTAATATCACAAAATAATCATCGTACATGCGTTCAATTAAATTTATTCTTTTTTCAGCTATTGGGTTTTGCAGTTTGCAAACCATTGCACAGGATAGTGTTTTATTAGCTAAATCTCCTTTAATTCCTAATCCAGAACATCCGGCTATTACTAGAGAAGTTGTTAAAACGATATCATCATATCATTACACAAGAATTTCTATTGATGATAAGTTATCGTCAACCATTTTTGATCGATACATAAAATCTCTTGATTTTAATAAAAGTTATTTTTTGCAATCGGATATCGACAAGTTTGAAAAATACAGAAATACTCTGGATGACGATTTAAAAGCTGGCAATTTAATTACTGCTTTTTCTATTTTTAATACCTATCGAGAGCGATTAGCAGACCGAGTTACGTATTCTATAAACAGAATAAAACAACCTTTTGATTATACAAAAAATGATAGTGTAGAAATTAATAGAGAAAAAGAAAGTTGGATGAAAACATCAGCTGATTTGGATGAATACTGGAATAAGCGTTTACAATATGAAATGTTAAGTGCAAAATTAGCGGGTACCAAAGAAGAGAAACTGGTTGAGACCATAGTAAAAAGATATTCCAACATTCGAAATCAATTAATTAAACAAAAAAGTGAGGATGCTTTTTCCATGTTTATGAATGCTTTTGCTGAAGCAGTTGATCCGCATACTAGCTATTTTTCTCCTGCTAATGCAGATAATTTTAGTATAGACATGAGCCAAGCTTTGGAAGGTATTGGTGCAACTTTACGTACAGATAATGAAGTAACTAAAGTAGTAGCAGTAATAAAAGGTGGCCCTGCTGAAAAAAGTGGCTTAATTCAACCTAATGATAAGATTGTTGGAGTTGGACAAGGAAAGGAAGGCGAAATAATTGATGTAATAGGCTGGAGAATTGATGATGTGGTTGCCATGATCCGAGGAGCGAAAGGAACCATCGTTCGACTTTCTATAATTCCGGCTACTGCTGGTGTAGATGCTGCTTCTAAAATAATTGAAATCGTTCGAGAAAAAGTAAAACTGGAAGAACAGACTGCAAAGGCTGAAGTAAAAACTATTTCCGTTGGCAATAAGACTGAAAAAGTTGGTGTAATTACCGTTCCATCATTTTACCTAGATTATATGGGTAAACAAAAAGGAGATAAAGATTATTCAAGTACTACTAAAGATGTTAGAAGATTACTAACAGATTTTTCTACTCAAAAGGTCAATAAAGTAATCATTGATTTACGAAATAATGGAGGTGGTTCTTTACAAGAAGCCATTGATTTAACTGGATTATTTATAACAAAAGGTCCAGTAGTTCAAGTAAAAGATGCCGCTGGGAATGTTTCTGTCGATAAAGATGAAGATGTCGATTTAGTTTACAGCGGTCCATTGGTAGTAATCGTAAATAAATTTAGCGCATCTGCTTCTGAGATTTTTGCTGGAGCCATACAAGATTATGGAAGAGGAATTATAGTTGGAGATCAGACCTATGGAAAAGGAACAGTGCAAAATGTAATTGATATTAATCGAATAATGCCTGCTGAAAAAGCGAAATTGGGTAAAGTAAAAATAACTTTAGCTAAATTTTACAGAGTTTCTGGCAGTAGTACTCAGCACCGAGGTGTAGTACCTGATTTAATTTTTCCAAGCCCGTTATTAGCAGAAGAATATGGTGAAAGTTCAGAACCAACTGCCTTACCCTGGGATCAAATTTCTCCAACTCAATATCAACAATTTACTAATCTTGAATCATTAAAAAATTCGTTAAAAGCAAAACATGAGAAAAGAATGATGGCGGATGCTGAATACAGATATTTATTAGAAGACATCGCTGAGTTTAAACGAAAAAAGGATGAAAATTATGTTCCTATTGGTGAATCATTGTTGAAAACTGAACGCGATAATACAGAAGAGCAAAATTTTAAAAGAGGTAATGAGCGCAGAGTTGCTTTAGGTTTAAAACCATTAATAAAAGGAGAAACAAAATCTAAAGATGAAAAAGAACCCGATTTGGTGCTTAGTGAAAGTCAACAAATAGTGAACGATCTGGCTAATTTAACCAAAAAATAATGGCTAAAAATCTTCTTGAATTTACCAATAAAGGCATTTATTGTAAGCAAGGAGATTTTTACATTGATCCGTGGCAGCCTGTTGATTATGCGTTAATTACTCATGCGCATTCTGACCATGCAAGATCGGGAAGTAAGAATTACCTCGCCCAACATCTTTCTAAAGAGATATTATACTACAGATTGGGTGCGGAAATTAATTTGCAAACCATTGCTTACAATGAAAAGCTAATTAGAAACGGAGTTACGATTTCCTTGCATCCGGCTGGACATATAATTGGCTCTGCACAAATTAGAATTGAATATAAGGGTGAAATCTGGGTAGTTTCTGGCGATTATAAATTAGAAGATGATGGAGTAAGTACACCTTTTGAAGCGGTAAAATGCCATAGTTTTATTACAGAATCAACTTTTGGAATGCCGGTTTATAAATGGAAACCACAAAATGAAATTTTTAATGAAGTAAACAGTTGGTGGAATAAAAATAAATCGGAAGGCAAAACGAGTTTATTAATTGGATATTCATTAGGCAAAGCTCAACGATTATTACAAAACGTAGATCATAGCATTGCGCCCATATTTGCTCACGGTGTAATAGCAAATACGAATGATGCCTTGATAAGAAATGGTATTCAGTTATTCCCTACCCAACGAATAACGAAAGAAACCACCAAAGACGAAGTAAAAGGCGCATTGATTTTGGCACCACCTTCTGCCGTTGGTACACCTTACATGCGTCGATTTTTTCCATACTCTTTAGGGTATTGCTCAGGTTGGATGAGTATTAGAGGAGCAAAAAAAAGAAGAGCAGCTGATCGTGGTTTTGTACTTTCTGACCATGCAGATTGGGAAGGATTGCTAACAGCGGTAAAAGCAACCGAAGCCGAAAATATTTATGTAACACATGGCTACACTGCCACTTTTGCTAAATACTTAAACGAAAACGGATGGAATGCTCAAGAGGTACATACGCTATATGGTGGTGATGAAGGTGTAGAAGAAACCATATTAAACCAAGAAAACGTTTCTGAAACTCAATAATAAACCGTGAAAAACTTTGCTAATCTTTTTGCCCGATTGGACGAAACGAATAAAACCAATGAAAAGGTTAAGTTTCTACAAAATTATTTTGAAGAAGTAAGCGATGCAGATAAGATAAATACACTGGCTTTGTTTACTGGCCGAAGACCAAAACGACAAATTAGTAGTACCTTATTAAGAAATTGGGCAGTTGAATTAGCCGGAATTCCAGAATGGTTGTTTGAAGAATCGTATCAAGTAGTTGGCGACTTGGCAGAAACCATGGCTTTGTTGCTACCTCCAGGAAATTCCACTCAACATAAAAACTTAAGCGAATGGATGCAGGAAATACGAGGTTTAGCAAAATTTGATGAGGAACAGAAAAAAGAATTTGTTGTAAATGCTTGGAATGAGCTCGACTCATCCGAACGATTTGTTTTCAATAAACTGCTAACGGGTGGTTTCAGAATCGGAGTTTCTCAAAGTTTATTGATTAAAGCTATTTCCAATTTGAGTGGTATTGAAGCTACTACCCTCACCCACCGGATTATGGGAAACTGGAATCCGGAGACTTTTGATTTTGCTAAATTAATTGCTCAAGAAGATGGAAGTACAGATAGTTCTAGGCCTTATCCCTTTTTTTTAGCGTATTCGATAGACGAAGAAAAATTAGGATTACAAACAGAATCTGAAGATATATTATTTCAAAATCCCGAAGAATGGCAAGCAGAATGGAAATGGGATGGAATTCGGGCCCAATTAATTAAAAGAAACGATGAACTATTTATTTGGAGCCGGGGTGAAGAATTGGTGACAGATAAATTTCCGGAGTTGCATAATTTTTTAAAATCCTTGCCAAATGGAACTGTAATAGATGGTGAAATTGTAACTTGGAGAGATGGAAAACCCATGTCATTTAATACCCTACAAACCCGAATTGGCAGAAAAAATTTAACCAAAAAAATACTAGCTGATAATCCAGTAAGTGTGATTGCGTATGATTGTTTGGAAATAAATGGAAAAGATATCCGATCAGAAAGTTTGATTGAAAGAAGACAAGTACTTGAATCATTCATCCTAAATAATAAATCGGCGAGTAATTTTTACCTATCTAAAATAATTGAATTTGAAAATTGGAAACACTTAGGCGAAATAAGAGCCGGAAGCCGAGATGAGTTGGCAGAAGGAATTATGCTAAAACGAAAATCGTCAACATACCAAGTGGGAAGGCGGCGTGGCGATTGGTGGAAATGGAAAGTAGATCCAATGACGGTGGATGGAGTTTTGATTTACGCACAAAAAGGACATGGGCGCCGCGCTGATTTATATACCGATTACACCTTTGCCGTTTGGGATGGCGATAAACTAGTTCCTTTTGCTAAAGCTTATTCAGGATTAACAGATAAAGAAATTGCGCAAGTAGATTATTTTATTAAACGAAATACATTAGAACGTTTTGGCCCGGTGCGAACCGTAAAACCCGAACTCGTTTTTGAATTAGGTTTTGAAGGCATCAGCGAATCTACTCGGCACAAATCTGGAATTGCTTTGCGTTTTCCACGAATTTTGCGCTGGCGAAAAGACAAACCTAAGGAAGAGGCGGATACGATTGAGACATTGAGGGCGATGTTGGGGGGATAGGGTTTAAGTTTTTTATTCTTACCCAAATAACTCAAACTAGGGTTTTTATCGATTTCAAAATATTTGTTAAGTAAAAACACTTGTATGCAATTCCTTGCAAGACATTTCATCTTTAGCCTTGATTGGCGCTTTTTACTTCTAAATTTGGCATGGCAGCCGGTCAAATCCAAAACCTTTTATACTTTTAAGACCTTGAATGAGAATATTTATCCTGCTAGAATGACAAACCTTGTACGAACCAACTCCCAAAATAAAGATTTCCAATTGCTGATTGCCAAATTGGATGCTTTTCTGAAAATAACGGATGGTTCAGAACATGCTTTTTATAATCAGTTTAATAAAATTGTAAGCATAAAACATGCGGTAGTTATATATGAAAACAATATTCCGGTAGGTTGCGGTGCTATAAAACACTATGGTGATGATGTAATTGAAGTAAAACGTATGTATGTGGAAACAGAATACCGAGGAAAAGGAATTGCGTCAATAGTTTTGTTAGAATTAGAAAACTGGAGCAAAGAATTAAATTACAAAAAATGTATTCTGGAAACTGGTAAAAAACAAATGGAGGCAATTGCTCTTTATGTAAAAAATAATTATTCGATTATTAAAAGTTATGGGCAATATGAAAATGTAGCCAATAGTGTTTGTTTTGAAAAAGAATTAGCGTAGTAAATAATTCTACCTTTTAAAAGATTTCTTTTTATTAATCGGCCTGCTTTTTACATCCGCTTTCTTAGTAAAAGAATTTCCAGTCTTTACACCTTTTTCGCCAACCTTTATTTTTAAATAATTAGTTGGTTTTTTTCTTTTATCCTCATTCACTCGTACTTTTTCTTTCTCCGGAATTTCTATTTTTTTTGTTTTTTTAACTACAGAACTCGACTTTGTAAGCATTTTAAAAATACCTGCTAATTCTTGTTCGGTTAACTGCCGCCATTCTCCTAAAGGCAAATTAGCTAAGTTGATATTCATGATCCTCACTCGCTCCAGTTTTACCACTTCAAAGTTAAAGTGCTCGCACATTCTACGTATTTGCCTATTTAAACCCTGGATTAGTATGATCTTAAAAATAAATATACTTACCTCAACTACTTTGCACTTCTTCGTCATTTCTCCCAGTAGAGGAACTCCTTCAGACATTCCTCGCAAAAACTGAGCAGTAATTGGTTTATCAACTGTTACTAAATATTCTTTTTCATGCTTATTGCCAGCACGTAGAATTTTATTAACCATGTCACCATTATTCGTCAAAAAAATTAATCCTTGCGAATCTTTATCTAATCTTCCGATCGGAAAAATTCGATCGCTATGATTTACATAGTCAATAATGTTATCCCTAACTTCTGCTTCTGTGGTAGAAGTAATACCTACCGGTTTATTAAAAGCCAAAAAAACTAATTCCTTCCCACCTTCAGATTCAATGATATGCCCATTTACGGACACTTTATCATTGCGTGTTACTTGTTGACCAACCAATGCCCTTTTTCCATTAATAAAAACTTTCCCTTGTTCAATATGCCTATCTGCCTCGCGCCTTGAGCATAAACCCGAATCGCTGATGTATTTATTTAAGCGGATGGAAAGAGTTTGATTCATGTTAATCCTAAATTTTCTTGCAAAATACTATTCATTTATGATTATGAAAAATGCTGTACATTTATTCAGAAAGATAAATAATGTCAAATTAGGTGTTTAGATTTTTTAGAAATTATGATTACCTAAATTAAAAATCCTAAAATACTATTTTAATTACTTACATCGTTTTACCCAAAAAACCTAAACCATGAAAACATTAATCTTATTAATTTTTATCTCCATTTTTACCTGCAATCTTTTGTTTTCTCAAACGGAAAAACCGCTTCCGTCTAAAACTTCTAGAATTACAGATTTTTATATTCAGCCCGGTACTTTTAGTCAACGTTTAAATAATGGTACCCTAAATGATTTTAAACTACTAGCTCCTGATTCTAAATTTTTGCAAACTAATTTTTCTGATTTCAGGAAATCAGGCTATAATGACATTTATGGAAATTCAATGCTTTCTATAGCTGTTGGCCTAAAATTAGGAAAAAGAGAAAATAATTTATCAAATTCCAACACGACACTTAGATTGGGAATTAATTATTTAACAGGATATTCATTGACTAATAGTTATTATAAAACAGATAGAAAAAGATATGATACATTAACATCTTCTCAAACCAATCAACAAATTTTTGTGGATTCCGTTACTTCAACAAGTTATACCATGGATTATTCATACAACCAATTAAGATTAGATGGATCTTTAATTTTTAGTACAAATTCAAAAGCAAGATGGTCGTTGTATACAGGTTTTGGGGCTTCTTTAGGCGTTTCTATCAACGCTAAAACTGACATTTATTACAGTAAAAATAAATTTTCAGAAACTATGTTTCAAAATGGAAACTTAATTTACGAAAATACAAGAAACGATGGCGATGAATACGAAACAGAAACCTTTAGAAATAAAACCAATATTGGCTTATCGGCTTATGTTCCTCTTGGTATAGATTTTAGAATTGGAAAAAAGAATGAATTCTGGAAACGAGCTCATTTATATTATGAATTAAGACCTGGCTTAAATATGACTACAATCCCTGAATTGAGAACCATCATAAATCCAGGCATTCAATATGGTTTAGGATTTAGATTTTCGATTAAATAAATTTTTGCCAAAAAAAAACCTAACCATTGATTGGTCAGGTTTTTTATATTTAAATAAAATTAAGCTGGCATAATTACTTTGTTGACCGCATGGATAACTCCATTATCAGTATTTACATCCGCCACTACTACTTCTGCATCATTAACAAAAACTTTTCCATCTCGTAAGTGGATAGTGATTTCTGCTCCATTTACTGTTGTAGCTTTCATACCATCACTTAAGTCAGTCGATAATACTTTTCCTGCTAAAACATGGTAAGTAAGTATCCCTTGTAATTTTGCTTTGTTTTCTGGTTTTACTAATGATTCTACAGTTCCAGCTGGTAATGCAGCAAATGCATCGTCAAGTGGAGCAAAAACCGTAAACGGACCAGTTCCGCTTAGTGTTTCTACTAATTCAGCGGCAGTTACTGCTGCTACTAGTGTTTTAAATGAGCCATGTCCTACAGCTGTTTCTACGATATTCATAATTTAAATTGTTAAGTTAAAGAGTATAAGCAGAACCAACCTACATTGTTTTATTTCATTGAAAACTTAATATTGTGTTTACAATCAAACAAAAAAGACTATTTACTTTACACAAAATAGTTTTAGAATTAACAAAAATTTAATAAACAAAATGCGATTTTGATTATTAGCTAACATCTCCTCGCAGTTTCAAATAATTTCTACCTAAACCATCACAATCGAATAAAACCTATATTTGCGCAAAAGCATTCAAAAGGGGAAATGGAAAGAAAAGTAAGAGTTCGTTTTGCACCAAGTCCAACTGGGCCATTGCATATCGGTGGTGTGCGAACAGCGTTGTATAATTATTTATTCGCTAAAAAACATAATGGAGATTTTATACTCCGAATTGAAGATACCGACCAGGGCAGATTTGTTCCTGGTGCAGAAGATTATATTGTAGAGTCCCTAAAATGGTGCGGAATTATTTTTGATGAAGGAGTTCATTTGGGCGGTCCACATGCATCCTATAGACAGTCAGAAAGAAAAGCTATTTATAAACAATATGCGCTACAATTAATAGAATCAGGCCATGCTTATTATGCCTTTGATACGACTAAGGAGTTGGATGAAATGCGTGAAACCTTAAAAGCGATGGGAAACGCTGCTCCGCAATACAATTATATTACCAGAGAAAACATGAAAAACTCTTTGGTGCTACCAGCAGACGAGGTGAGTAGAAGATTGGAAGCTGAAGATGCTTATGTAATCCGAATAAAAATTCCAAGAAAAGAAGAAGTGAGGGTTGAAGATTTGATCCGTGGAACTGTATTGGTGCATACCGCACAAATGGATGATAAGGTTTTATTTAAATCGGATGGTATGCCTACCTATCATCTGGCCAATATTGTGGATGATTATTTAATGAAAATCACGCATGTAATTCGTGGAGAAGAATGGTTACCATCTGCTCCACTCCATGTTTTATTATATCGATATTTGGGCTGGGAAGATGTGATGCCGCATTTTGCCCATTTGCCTTTATTATTGAAACCCGATGGCAACGGAAAATTAAGTAAAAGAGATGGTGATCGATTAGGATTTCCAGTTTTTCCGATGAATTGGGTAGATCCATTTACCTCCGAAAAAAGTTCTGGATACCGTGAAGCTGGATATTATCCCGAAGCATTTATCAATATGCTTGCTTTATTAGGTTGGAATCCAGGTACAACTCAAGAAATTTTTAGTGAGGAAGAATTAATTGAAGCATTTAGTATTGAGCGAATAAGTAAGTCGGGAGCAAAATTTGATGCAGCAAAAACACGCTGGTTTAATCAGCAATATTTAAGAAAACAAAGCACGGAATCGTTAGTAGAAGGTTTAAAGCCAGAATTAGCTGAAAAAAATATAATTGCGACTGATGAATTTATTATTCAGGTAATAGATTTAGTTAAAGAGAAAGCACATTTTGCTAATGAACTTTGGGAATTAAGTGAATTTATCTTTATTGCTCCACAAACATTTGATACAGCTATCACAAGTAAAAAATGGAATAATGAAATTGCAGCTTTCATTTCAAATCTAAGTTTGGAATATCGAATAAAAGAAAAAATTTCATTTGCAGAATCTGAAGAAATGATTAAAATGGTAGCAGAAAAACACAATATGAGCGCTGGGCAAACCATGCAGATTCTACGGGTGTGTTTAACAGGAATTGGAACTGGGCCAGCTTTGCACGATATGATTTCAGTTTTAGGCGGAATTGAAATTGCAGACAGACTTAATTATGCACATAAAACATTATCAATCTAATGAAAAGACCTGTACGAGTTTTAGTAGCTAAATGTGGTTTAGATGGGCATGACCGTGGAGCAAAAATTATTGCAACTTCATTAAGAGATGCAGGAATGGAAGTAATCTACACCGGGCTTCGGCAAACACCAGAAATGATAGTAAATACTGCTTTACAGGAAGATGTGGATGCAATTGGAGTGAGTATTCTTTCTGGAGCGCACATGACTGTTTTTCCGAAAATACTTGCATTGATGAAAGCAAAAGGATTAGACGATGTATTGCTTACTGGTGGTGGAATAATACCCAATGAAGAAATGCAAACGCTGCGTGATTCTGGAGTTGGAGAGCTTTTTCCACCAGGAACTAGTACAAAAGAAATTGTTAGTTATATTAATAAATGGGTAGCTGAAAAAAGAAATTTTTAATTATATGAAAACCTATAACAACCTTTTAATTGAATTAAAGAATAAAATTCTTTACATAACTATTAATAGAGAATCAAAACTAAATGCGCTTAACAAAGAAACACTTGAAGAATTAAGTCAAGCATTTACACACGCTGAACAGAATAAAGAGGTAAAAGCAATCTTGCTTACTGGCGCTGGAAACAAAGCATTTGTTGCAGGAGCAGATATTTCTGAATTTTCTTCATATAATTTAGCCGAAGGAAAAGAATTGAGCAAAAGTGGACATGATGATGTTTTCAATAAAATAGAAAATTTAAAAAAACCTGTATTAGCTGCAATAAACGGTTTCGCATTGGGTGGTGGGTTAGAACTTGCCATGGCTTGTCATATTAGAATAGCTTCCGAAAATGCAAAAATGGGATTACCAGAAGTTAGTTTAGGATTAATTCCAGGATATGGAGGTACTCAACGATTAAGCAAACTAGTTGGGAAAGGTAAAGCATTTGAAATAATATTAACAGCTGATATGATTAACGCAGCAGAAGCTGAAAAAATTGGACTAATTAATAGAATGGTTAGACATGAAGAATTAATAAATGCGAGTGAAAGTTTGCTTGCGAGAATTATAACACGATCATCTACCGCAGTTACTGCAGCCATTATATCCATTAATGCTGCTGATGATGGAAATAAAAGTGGATACAGCACTGAAATCGAACAATTTGCTTGGTGTTTTAGCCAACCAGATTTTAAAGAAGGAACACAAGCTTTTTTAGAAAAACGAAAACCAGCATTCGAGTAAAATACTATATGTTCCACAATTTGGGATAATTTTTTCCACTATAAAATTGGTTTTAAATTAAAATTAAAGGTCTTGTGTTGTTTTTCATGTTTAATTAACAGAAAAATAAAGTTGGCATATTATTTAGATAAATACCTTATTAAAAACAACAAACAAACATGAAAATCACAAATTTTATCATAATTGCCGTTGCCGGAGCATTTGCAATTACAGCTTGTAACAAAAAAGACGAATCTTGGAAAAAATCGTACGATGATTATAGAACTTACGTTCGATCATCGAATGATTCTATTGGATTTTATTATGATCAAGATTCAGCAATGGCTGAACAAAATTACCAAGAAAGAATGGATGCTGTAGAAGCAAATATGGCAAACATGGATGAGGAAGCTAAAAAAGAATATGCTCAATTGAAAGCAGATTACGATGCACTCCGCATGAAATATCAGGAAGAAAGAGCTTCTAAAATGAGAGCAAATAATATGGTTTCTTCAGGTGAAGCAAGAAAAGTAAAATTATTCGGTATGATGCTTCCACAAGGAACTTCAATGGACCTAAACTCCGTAACTCCAGAAAATTTATTGCCTACTTACATTAGTTTTGTAAATGCAGTTGAAGTAAATAAGCAATCATTATCAGCAGAAGATTGGGATGAAGTTGAAAAAATATGGGATGCGTTGGATAATAGAAAGCAAGAAGTTGAAAAACAAGCACCAGAAGGAGCAAACAATAAAATTGCTACTGAAAAATTGAAATATGCTGGGCTTAAAACTCGTTACAGAGCACAAGCTAAACGTGATGCAAAAGCAGAGTCTAACGATATAGCTGAAGAAAACAAGTAAGTACAATCAATTCTATATAATCAAGTTTGACAAAGGTTTCTGGATTAATTTTCAGAAACCTTTTTTTTATAATTATTTTTTCTGTAAATAAAATTACAAAAACAAAGAATATTTAAATTAAAGGTCAAATATATTTTTAACGATAAATTAATATGGCCGGTTAAAGTCTTTACAGTAATAATTATCAATTAAGTAAATTCTTGTTATGTTTGAATAAGAAAAAGACAGTTTTTAATTTCTTGAAAATAAGTACGAAAAATTGAAAGGTGATCTAAATAAACTATGAAAAGTAAAAAAGAAATTGTAGAAAATTGGCTTCCAAGATATACTGGAACGGAATTAAAAGATTTTGGCAAATATATTTTGTTAACAAATTTCAATAATTACGTTCGGATGTTTGCCGAACAAATGGGATGCGATATAAATGGGTTAGATAAACCAATGCCAAATGCAACTGCTAATAATATTACCATCATAAATTTCGGAATGGGTAGCGCTAATGCAGCTACCATTATGGATTTGCTCAGTAGCATTGAACCTCGAGCTTGTTTATTTTTAGGCAAATGTGGAGGATTAAAAAAGAAAAATGAATTAGGTGATTTAATTTTGCCGATAGCCGCAATCCGAGGAGAAGGAACCAGTAATGATTATTTTCCACCGGAATTGCCTGCCTTACCAGCTTTTAATTTACAAAAAGCAGTCTCGACAACTATAAGAAACCATAACAAAGATTACTGGACTGGTACGGTTTATACCACCAACAGGAGGGTTTGGGAGCATGATGAAGAGTTTAAAGATTATCTGCGGAAAATTCGATGTATGGGTATTGACATGGAAACTGCAACTATTTTCAGCACTGGGTTTTACAATAAAATTCCTACAGGTGCACTTTTGCTTGTTTCTGATCAGCCGATGATTTCAGCTGGGGTGAAAACTGCAGAAAGCGACGTGAAAGTGACGCAAAATTTTGTAGATGAACACCTTAAAATAGGTATAGCATCTTTGAATGAATTAATCAATAATGGAAATACCATTAAACATTTGAGATTTTAGTTTAATTAAATTTATCTAGTTTGTAAAAATTTTAATTAAATACACAATTTGGTTTTTAGTTTATTCTATTCAACCAATTTAGGGTTGTGAAATAATAATTTATTTTTATCCATGAATTGCATCCGTGGCTTTTGATATTCTACCCTTTCAGGATTAAATATAGTTTAATCTCCTATCTAAATTCATTGATGGATATTAAAATTGAAATCTTTAAGGATTGAATAATGAAATTCTCCTTTTTAAGTATCGTATCCGTAGATATTAAATTTGGTGGTGAAAATGTTCAACTCTTTAAGGGTTGTAAATACATTCAATTTATAATCCACGGATTGCATCCGTGGCTTTTGATATACAACCCATTTAGAATTGGAGGTAATTTAATTTCTTATTCAATATCCTTCGGCGGATATTAAAAATTTTTGCTCAAAAAATCTTGATAGGCTAATTTAATACCATCTTCTAAATTTGTTTTGTGTTTAAAGCCCAAGGAATGCAATTTGGAAACGTCCATCAACTTTCTGGGCGTTCCATCTGGTTTGCTTGAATTGAAAACTAAATTTCCTTTAAATCCGATGATGTCTCCTATCATTTTTGCTAAATCACTGATGCTTAAATCTACGCCAGTTCCTACATTTACAAATTGTTTTTCGTTGTATTTTTGCATTAAAAAATAACAAGCATCTGCCAAATCATCTGCATACATAAATTCGCGTAAAGGTTTACCACTTCCCCAAATTTCAACTTCATGCTGGTTAGTAATCTTGGCTTCATGAAATTTTCGGATTAATGCCGGAAGTACATGCGAGTTTTCCAAATCATAATTATCGTTGGGTCCATACATGTTGGTTGGCATAGCCGCAATAAAATTACAACCAAACTGATCTCTGTAAACTTCACACATTTTTATACCTGCAATTTTAGCAATTGCGTAGGGTTCATTAGTTGGTTCAAGCAAGCCAGTAA
>ENA-OFCE01000282-OFCE01000282.1-metagenomes-genome-assembly--contig:-NODE-282-length-34698-cov-3.913345_pt1 | contig 34698 bp, 31 predicted proteins | sample MGYA00153388_OFCE01 | MGnify analysis MGYA00153388 | reverse complement strand
CGGCTCACGGCCATCACGCAGATGCGGCATGAGCGGTTGAGGATGTCGTAAATGCCGAAGTCAAGGTCGGCGGCATCCACTCCGAGAATGTCGTCGCGCAGCAGCTTGGCGAAGCGTTGCTGGGCGCTGGCGGTGTGGGCAGGCATGGGCTTACTCCAACTGGCGCAGGTGCTCGAGCCGCAGCGTTCGGCCAGCATCACCTGCTCGCTGATATCGGCGCGGTGCAGTGCGATTTCTTGTTCGGCGTCGTCGACCAAGGCCATGGCGATGGATTCCACAGGCCAGTACTGCCGCGTTTTCTTTCACGGCGACATTGGCAATTTCATGGTCCAGCAGGGTGGGTGCGTGCAGCGTGCGCCCGGTCAGCTGGCGCAGGGCTTCGTCGCACATCGGTTCTAAAGAGAGCAGGGCGCAAAGCACGCTGCGGTCCATCACCACACCGCCCACCACCTGCGCCGACGGGATGTGCGCCTGCCAGCGAAATCAGGCGATCCAGATCAACGCTTGTTACGCACGGGCGCGCGGCGTCATGCACGAGCACCCACGCATCGCGTCGAACCTGTTTCGAAATATCTTTCAAAGCGTTTTGCACGGTCTCCGCGCGCGTGCCACCAGCAGTGCGCAACAGCGTCACGTAAGCGTGGTCGGCAGCCACTGCGTCCGCGTGTGCATCATCGTGTTGAACGTTGACAAATATCCGCTCAATCGCAGCGCATTTCTGCAACGCATTCAACGTATGTTCAAGCACCGTTTTTCCGGCGATCATGCTGTACTGCTTCGGTGCAGCGGAGCCAAACCTCGCGCCACTTCCACCCGCTGGAACAATCGCGACGCAACTCAAACGAGTCGCGACTTCTGCAATCAACTCACCACCTTGATCGTCGGGAATTTCGACGTGTGATCTTCGCTCTTCTGCGCAACGAAAATCGCGACTTTGCGGGCGATTTCGAGATAGATTTTCGACACCATTCCGTCGGGGTCGGCAATCACCGTCGGACGCCCGCTATCCGCCTGTTCGCGAATCTTGCCGTCAAGCGGCAGTGCGCCGAGGAACGGCGTGTTGTAGTCGCGGCACATCGCTTTGGCACCGCCTTCACCAAAAATCGCTTCGACGTGACCGCAGTTGGAGCAGACATGCGTGCTCATGTTCTCCACAATGCCGACAATCGGAATGCCGACTTTGTCGAACATCTTGAGCCCTTTGCGAGCGTCCATCACTGCGATTTCCTGCGGCGTGGTCACGATCACAGCCCCGGTCACGGGCACTTTTTGCGCGAGTGTCAGTTGAATGTCGCCGGTGCCCGGTGGCATATCGATGATGAGGTAATCAAGGTCACGCCAATTGGTGTCGGACAGCAGTTGCTCCAGCGCCTGCGTGACCATCGGGCCGCGCCACACCATCGGCGTGTCAGTATCGATCAAAAAACCAATCGACATCGCCTGAATGCCGTGCGCCTCCATTGGCTCCAGCGTCTTGCCGTCAGCGCTTTCGGGCCGCCCTGTGATGCCCAGCATCAGCGGTTGCGATGGCCCGTAAATGTCCGCGTCGAGAATGCCAACGTTTGCACCTTCAGCCGACAACGCGAGCGCCAAATTCACCGCCGTCGTGCTCTTGCCCACGCCGCCTTTGCCAGAGGCAACCGCGATGATATTTTTGATGCCATTCTTGAGTTTCACGCCGCGCTGAACGGCGTGCGACACGACCTTGTGCGACACGGTCACCGCTACTTTGCCGACACCGGGCATGCCGCGCACATGCTGCGTTACCACTTGTCGCAACGTGTCGTATTGGCTCTTCGCCGGATAGCCAACCACGACCTCAATGGTCACGTCGTTGCCGTCAATGACAACGCGCTTGATGGATTTATCTTTGATGAAATCGCGACCAGTGTTCGGGTCAATACAAGTCGCGAGGTGTGTAAGTACGTCTGATTCAGTCATCGTACGGAGTTTATCTGGCGCGCCGCTGCGCTACGTCGATGGCCACTATTAACTTTTGCATGAATGCACCATTATAAAAGGGCTATCCGCTGCTTTAATCATAACTCGACTTACGTCATATACCGCTCCTAGCCCCCGTATAGCATGGCTTACAACTAAAAGTCGCCGCACAAAATCTACACTGGACAAACGAGCGTTGCAGCGGCGAGCGGCGCGCCACGAGCATCCTCGGCGATCACATGCAATTGGCTATTGCCCAGCTTCATGGCGCGCGGCAACGCCTCATTTAGCGATAACGCGCCGTTGGTATCAACCGTGAGTGCGCCGGTCGCTCGAACGACGGCGTCATGGCGCCAACGTGACGCCACGGTTTTCGCCCGCCTTGACTGCACTGACAAGCCCGTTCTCGGTCACCGCGTAGCGCAAACGCAGACTGGGGGCAGGCTCAACCAGTTTGCCACTGACGATGAGGGCAAGCGCAGCGCCGTCGCTCTTCCAAGCGGATGCCACGCTAAATTTGACCGACGCGCGACCGGCAGCCGCCAACCGCGCCGCGCCACCCGTCCATGAGCGATCCTCTTTGCCGTTAACAAATATTTGCGGCGTGTACACGCCTGACGCGCCGCTGGTTGAGGCCAGCGCTGACTGTCGCTGCGTAAACGCGGGCTGAGCGAACGGATCTTTCCAGCCGATGTGATCCCAGTAATCGACGTGATACGCGAGCGGAATAAACGCGGCGTCCTTGCCGCGCTCGCCGATCGTTTTCGACAACCAGCGATCCGCTGGCGGGCAGCTGTCACAGCCTTCCGACGTGTACAGCTCAACCACGACCGGCACCGCTGCGCCGCTGACGGCGATGCATGGGCCCGCAGCCAACGTGGCTGTGCTCACAAGCATGGCGCTGACAGCCGCGAAGACTTGGCACAGGGTTGAGTGCATGGAAACGCTCCGAAAAGAACAACGTGCGTGTGGGTCGCGCCGCGCGCGGCCATCCTTACAACTTGCCCGCCAATTTGTAGGAGCGCCTCTGAGCGGGAAAATGCATGCGCACGACGTCGGAATTTTTACCGGGGGTCGCACCCACGGGCGCTCCTACATCACGTCACGGCAAATGAATCACGCCGTCGCCCAGCGCCAGCACCCTGCCGCCCACGCGAACTTGCCTGTCGGCCGTGAGCGAGAGCTGCAACACGTTCAACCGATTGATGAATTCACCTTGCGTGACGGTGAATTGCGATGGTGTCGGCTCGCCCGCGTCAAGCAGGTAGCCGCCGAGGCACGCGCACGCTGAGCCGGTGCCCGGATCTTCGGCCATCATGCCGCCGTCTTTCGGGAAGAAAAAGCGCACCTGAAAGCGATCTTGGGCAACACGAGCGACCGCATAAGCCAAATAGCGATCCAGTCGAACCTGAACGTGCTTCTTGAGCAATTCCGGCACCGGTTTCACCCGGGCCAACGCGTCGAGTGAGGCCACCGGGATCACCACCTGCTCGCTACCGTTGTCCACATAGCGCGGGGCATCGCCCAGATCAGCCTTGTCAATGCCGAGCATCACTGCGGCGTCGGCGCGCGAAAAATCCACGGCGCGACTCACATGCGGGTTGGCCGTGAACGTCCATGCGCGCTGCGCATCGCGCACCACCGGAATGTCCCCGACCTTGAGCGCCAGCTTAAGACAATCGCCCGTGCAGCCATCAACGCCGAGTGCATTGGCGACAAACGCCGTGCCGATAGTCGGGTGCCCCGCGAACGGCATCTCGAACGCGGGCGTGAAAATGCGCACCTGCGGGTGGGTGCCCGCACGAGGTAGGATGAAAGTCGTCTCAGACAAGTTGAACTGCGCCGCCAGCGCCTGCATCTCGGCGTCTAGCATGCCCCGCGCGTCTTCAAACACGCACAACGGGTTACCGCCGAAGGTGGCGATGTCCGATTCGACGAAGACGTTGACGAGGCGGTAGCGGAAGCTGCGCATACGGTGATTGAACAAATATTGGGCGGCCTGAGATAATACGGTTAACGCCTGCCTCTCTATCTCGTCGCCCCTGCGAAGGCAGGGGCCCAGTGACTTATTGGTCGCACCAACGATGATGGCAGTAGGTCAAAGCCACTGGATTCCGGCCTTCGCCGGAATGACGACAAGAAATAAAGCTCCCCGGATATGCAATACATCTACACCATGAACGCGGTCAGCAAGACCGTTCCGCCTAAGCGCGTCATCATCAAGGACATTTCGTTGTCCTTCTTCCCCGGCGCCAAGATCGGCCTGCTCGGGCTCAACGGCGCGGGCAAATCGACCGTGCTCAAAATCATGGCGGGTGTCGACAAAGACTTCACCGGTGAGGCGCGTCCGCAGGCGGGCATCAAGGTCGGCTATTTGCCGCAGGAGCCGTTGATTGACGGCGACAAAACCGTGCGCGAAATCGTCGAAGAAGGCTTAGGCGGAGTGAAGGCTGCGCAGACCCGTCTGGACGAGGTATACGCGGCTTACGGTGACGAAAATGCTGACTTCGATGCGCTCGCCAAAGAGCAAGGCGAGCTGGAGGCCATTATTTCCGCAGGCGACGGTCACAACACCGATGCCCAGCTTGACGTGGCCGCCGACGCGCTGCGTCTGCCACCGTGGGAGGCGCGGGTCGGGCTGCTCTCGGGTGGTGAAAAGCGCCGCGTCGCGCTGTGTCGCTTGCTGCTGTCAAAGCCCGACATGTTGTTGCTCGATGAGCCCACCAACCACCTGGATGCAGAGAGCGTGGAGTGGCTGGAGCAGTTCCTCGCGCGCTATCAGGGCACGGTCGTGGCCGTTACCCATGATCGCTATTTTCTGGACAATGCTGCCGAATGGATTCTTGAACTGGATCGCGGACAGGGCATTCCGTACAAGGGCAATTACAGCGCGTGGCTTGAGCAAAAAGGCGACCGCCTGAAGAAAGAAGAATCGAGCGAATCGGCGCGTCAACGCGCGCTGAAAAAAGAGCTGGAATGGGTACGACAAAACCCGAAAGGCCGACAGGTCAAGAGCAAGGCGCGTCTGGCCCGATTCGACGAATTGTCGAGCCACGAATATCAACAGCGGAACGAAACCAACGAGATTTTTATTCCGGTGGCGGAGCGTCTCGGCAATCAGGTCATCGAGTTCAAAAACATCAGCAAGAGCTTCGGCGACCGCATGCTGATTGATGATTTGAGCTTCGCGATTCCGCCCGGTGCGATTGTCGGCATCATCGGTCCGAACGGTGCCGGTAAATCAACCATCTTTAAACTGATTCGCGGTTTGGAGAAACCCGACCAGGGTGAGGTCGTCATCGGTCACACCGTACAAATGGCTTTCGTCGACCAATCACGCGAGAGCCTCGGCGACAACAAAACCGTGTGGGAAGACGTGTCCGGCGGTGCCGACATTCTCACCGTCGGCCGCTTCGAAATGCAGAGCCGCGCCTACATCGGCCGCTTCAACTTCAAGGGCGCGGATCAGCAAAAGAAAGTTGGCAATCTGTCCGGCGGTGAACGTGGACGTTTGCACTTGGCAAAGACGCTGCTCAAGGGCGGCAACGTGCTGCTGCTCGACGAACCGTCTAATGACTTGGACGTTGAAACCTTGCGTGCGTTGGAAGATGCGTTGCTGGAGTTTGCAGGTACGGCGCTGGTGATCTCGCATGACCGCTGGTTCCTTGACAAAATTTGCACGCACATACTTGCATGCGAAGGCGACAGCCAATGGCAGTTCTTCAACGGTAACTTCCATGAGTACGAAGCGGATAAAGTGAAGCGACTCGGTGAAGAAGGCGCGCGGCCGAAGCGGGTTCGGTTTAAGGGCTTGAAGTAGGCGCACAGGCACAACGTAGGATGGGTTGAGCAATGCGATACCCATGCCGCCCGTGGCTACATCTGATGGGTATCGCTCCGTTCAACCCATCCTACGCACTACACTCGTTTCATGACTTGGAGAACCGTATGCAATGGTCAGATGTTTTGGCAGAGCCCACCCTTCGTGATCTGCCCTTCAAAATCGAACTCAACCAGTGGGGGATGATTGAGATGAGTCCTGCCTCAACGTGGCACGGGAGCCGCCAAACCAAGGTCATTCAGTACCTAACTCGCAAGCTGGCTAATGGCGAAATTTTGACCGAACCCGCCATTCAAACCATCATTGGCGTTCGCGTTCCTGACGTAGGCTGGCGATCGGCTCTTGCCCAACAAACTCACGGTTACTTAAGTCCACTCCCACTGGCTCCAGAAATTTGTGTTGAAGTGCTTTCAAGCAGCAACACCGACGCCGAGATGTCAGCCAAGCGCGGCGCGTATTTCGCGGCGGGCGCACAGGAAGTTTGGCTTGTTGCCGATGATTCAGCGATCACGGTGTACACGCGTGACGGGCTTCGACCTGCATCCACGATTGTGGGCGAAGCGCCCGTGCTGTAGCCGCTCAGCATGAACACAACCTTTAATTTCTCAGGCAAAGTAGCCCTCGTCACTGGCGGCGTTTCGGGTATTGGTGCTGCGGCATCACTCGCGTTCAAGCGCGCAGGAGCGAAGGTTATTGCCTGCGGCGTGACCGAACAGGAAATGAACGCGGTGAGGGTGAATCCTGACTTCGCGGGTGTGCGTTGCGAGACGTTGAATGTGCGCGATGGTGAGGCCGTGAAACGCCTCATCGGATCGCTCGATCAACTCGATTTTGTGGTGAATTCGGCGGGCATCATCCGTCGTGCGGCAGAGCATGATCCAGAGACGTTTGCCGAAGTGATTGACGTGAACCTCACGGGCGGCATGCGCGTGGCAACCGCGGCTCGCCCGTTACTTGCAAAGAGCAAGGGCGTGATTGTGTTCATCGGTTCAGTGATGAGTTTTTTCGGCGGCCCTGTGCAACCGGCGTATTCGGCGTCGAAGGGTGCCGTGAAAAATCTCGTGATGTCGCTCGGCGCGGCGTATGCGCCGGACGGCATTCGCGTGAACGCTGTCGCGCCTGGCTGGGTGGTCACCGAGCTGTCACGCGGCGCACGCGAGAACCCGGAGCGCAATGCGCAGATCATGGGCCGCATTCCGATGAATCGCTGGGCGGAAACGGCTGAGATCGCCGACCCGATCATGTTCCTGTGTTCAGACGCTGCGCGTTATGTGACCGGGACGATATTACCCGTGGATGGCGGGTATATCAGCGTGGGTTGATGCCACCACGATTGGCGTCGCCCCTGCGAGGGCAGGGGCCTAGTGACTTTGCTCGGGCATATCACTCCGAAGGCATACAGAAGACGCTGGGTTCCTGCCTCCGCAGGAACGACTAGCACCTACAGCGTCGGGTAATCCGTATACCCCTCCGGCCCGGCGCCATAAAACGTCTTCGGATTCGCGGCGTTCAACGGTGCGTCGCGTAACAAGCGCTCTGGCAAATCGGGGTTACCGATGAACGGCACGCCGAACGCGATTGCATCGGCGGAACCATGCGCCACCGCGTCAATCGCCATCGCGCGGTCATATTTGTTGTTGGCGACATAGGTCACGCCTGCTGAGGTCAACGTTTTCTTCGCCCACGCGAAATCAAAGCCTGTCAAATCACGCGCACCGCCGGTGTTGCCTTCGATGAAATGCACGAACGCGATGCGGCGGTGAGCTAAGGCTTCGACTAACGCGCCGTAGGTCGCCTGCGGATGACTATCCTGATGCTCGCTGTTCGCGGCACTGACCGGCGACAGACGAATGCCGACGCGCTCTTTGCCCCAGACCGAGATCGCGGCGTCCACGACGTCGAGCGTGAAGCGAATGCGATTAACAATGGTTCCCCCAAATTCATCGGTGCGCTTGTTTGAGCTGTCGCGAATAAATTGTTCGAGCAGGTAACCGTTGGCGCTGTGAATTTCAACGCCGTCGAAGCCTGCGCGTTTCGCGACTTCTGCGGCGTGCCGATAGGCTGCGATGTACTCTTTTACTTCCGTCGTTTCAAGCCCACGTGCCGCGACGCGCTCCGCCTTGCCGTTTTGTGTGTAAAGGGTGCCGCCGGGGTTGTAGCCGGTGCTTGCGGTGACCGGCAACACGTGATCCGGTTGCAGATCAGGATGTGAAATCGCGCCAACGTGCCACAACTGCGCGACGATCTTGCCGCCTCTGGCGTGTACCGCAGCGGTCGCCAGCTTCCAGCCGGCTTCCTGCTCTGGGCTGTAGATACCCGGTGTACCGACGTAGCCTTTGCCCGTGGGCAACACCTGCGTGGCCTCCGACACGATGATCCCGGCGCTCGCGCGTTGGCCGTAATACTCGGCCATCATCGCGTTCGGCGCGTCGCTGCCGGGTGTGGCGCGGCAGCGCGTAAGCGGAGCCATTAAGATGCGATTTTTGGCTTCGATGGCACCGACACGGATCGGTGAAAACAGGGCGGGGGTTTGAGGGTTCATACGTAAATCTTGAATGCCGATGCTAACTACACTCGATTCACGTTGTGACGCTTCGCCGTTTATCAACCCACGCACCCAAACCCGCCATGAATCGCTTTACCTCCATCGCTCTCGTCGCCTCCATCACTGCGCTCGCCGCCTCGTTTGACGTCACTGCACAGCCTTTTCCATCGCGCTCGATCACCTTGATCGTGCCAGTCACACCGGGCGGCTCCACCGACCTGATGGCGCGACAAATCGCTGAACCATTGGCCAAAGCGCTCGGCCAGTCGGTAATCGTCGAGAACCGTCCCGGTGCGTCGGGCAACATTGCGGCGAGTTACGTGGCGAAGTCAAGGCCCGATGGTCACACGTTGCTCGCGGCGTATTCCGGCTTTCATGCGGCCAATCCGTTTCTCTACAAAAACCTCGATCGGGATCCGCTCAAAAGCTTCATGCCGGTCGCGTTGATCATCAATTCGGCGCAGGCCATTGCGGTCACCGACAAGCTGCCAGTGAAGACCTTCAAGGAGCTGATTGCGTACGCCAAAGCCAATCCCGGCAAGCTGAATTACGGCACGGCAGGCCCCGGTTCGTTGCACCACATCTCCGGCGCGCTGCTTGAACAACTGGCCGAAACAAAGATGACGCCGATTGCCTACAAAGGCACCGGCCCCGCCGTGACCGACCTCGCGGCGGGCAACGTGGACATCGTGATTACCACGCCGCCCGGCGTGATTCCGCTGTCGCAAACGGGCAAGATTCGCATCCTCGCCGTGACCGGCAACAAGCGCGTGCCGTCGCTGCCCAATGTGCCAAGTGCAGCGGAAGAAGGCTTCCCGAATTTCTCAGTGGACGCATGGTTTGGCTTTGTCGCGCCGATGGGCACCCCGCCTGATGTTGTGAAGCGTCTGGCCGATGAAATGGCGAAAGCCGTGCAGCTCGATACCTTCAGGAAAGGCGTCGAAGGCGCGGGCGGCACCGTGCAGTTTCAGGGCACCTCGCAGTTCGATGCGACCATTCGTAGCGACATTCAAATGTTTGGACGGGTGATTAAGGCGGCGAATATTTCGGCTGAGTGACGCGCGTCTCGCGTTCGCCGACACCGTAACGCAGGCCATGAACTTAGTGTTTGTGGGACCGGTTCCACCGCGATGGGGTCACATTGCGCTTTTCGCGGTGGAACCGCTCCCACAGCAATGCCGCTGCGTACGCGGTGCGATGGGGGCCTGCCGTTAGCGCCACGCCCCCACATTCTCATCAACAAACGCCGCAAACGTACGCGGCTTGCGACCGAGAATATTCTGCACATCTGGCGAGACGCCCGATGCGTAGCCCGCCGAAATAATTTGGTTGAGCGAATCCATCATATTGACGATGAATGGCGACATGCCCCATTGATTCATGGTTGCGACCGCCGCTTCGGTTGGGACGCTGACGTGAACTACCGGCTTGCCTAGTGCGGCGCTGATGGTTGCTGCGGCTTGTTCTCCTGTAAACGCATCGCCGCCTGTGAGCGAGTAAGCCTTGCCTGCATGCGCGGCTGGTTTCACGAGTACACGAGCCGCGACTGCCGCGATGTCACGAGCGTCGATCAGGCTCTGCGCTCGTGCGCCGTCGGCCATGTAAATCGTGCCGTCCTTGATCGCTTGAGATTGATAAGTGACGTAGTTCTGCATGAAGCCCGCAGGACGCAACAACGTGACTGGAATGCCCGTGGCGGCGAGTACGTCGTCGATTTCGCCTTGCAGCTTGGGTAGGGCAAACGTGCTCGAAGCATCCGCGCCCGCGCCGCTGGAGCGAACGATGTGCTTCACACCGGCCGCCGTGGCCGCTGTCGCAGCGTTCCTTGCAAGTTCCATCTTGTTCTCGACCAGTGGGAACAACAGAAATACGATGTCGATGCCGCTGAACGCAGCGGTCAGCGATTCAACGCTGCCGAAGTCACCGTGTCGTGTTTCCACGCCAGCGATGACCGCCCCCGGCTTGCTGGTCATAACGGCAAAGTCAGCGCTTGCTGCGTTGAGTTCCTGAACTAAAGCGCTGCCGATGTTGCCCGTCGCACCGGTGACGAGAATTTTGTTGCTCATGATGTGGTTCCTTGCGAGGGCGAATTGCCCATGTGTTGAATGCGATGTAGCAATTGTCGCGAGGATCGCAAACAAGATAAAGCGATGCTAAATTTAAATATTTACAATGTTTACTTGTAAATAGACTTTGGCTGGAGACTGTGATGAATCAAGTTAAAGGCGTGCTTGCATTTGTCGCTGCGGCGAATGAACTAAGCTTCACTGCCGCGGCGCGAACACTGGATGTGTCGCCGCAAGCCGTGGCGGGCAGCATCGCGCGGCTGGAGGCGGTGCTTGGCGTGCGTCTGTTCAACCGCACTACGCGGTCGCTGTCGCTGACCGACGAAGGGCAGACATTTTTTGCGCGTGTCGCGCCGACGCTGGCCGAGTTTCAGGATGCGATTGCGGCAACGCGCGACGCGAGCGCAGCGCCGAGCGGCGTGTTGCGGCTAACGACCGGTGCGGCGTTTGGGCGACACTATCTGTTACCGTTAATTGCTGCATTTCACACGCGGTGTCCGGGCGTGCGGCTCGATATTTCGATGAATGACAACAAGGTCGATCTCATTCGAGACGGCTTTGATGTGGCCATTCGCGGCGGCACCATTGCCGACTCGTCACTCATCACTCGGCGCGTGTGTGCGCTGGCGATGGTCTGTGTTGCCAGCCCCGCGTACCTCCAAAAATTTGGCGCTCCGAAAGTCCCGGACGACCTTGCCAATCACCAAATCATTTCGCTACGCTTTTTGTCGGGCTCGATCGCTGCATGGGATTTTCGTGTTCGCGGCAAAGCGGTCACCTTCGAATTCAAGCAGTCCACGTTGACGCTGTCAGACACAGGGCTCGTGGGCGACGCCGCCATTGCCGGTATGGGCATAACACGCATGGCGCTGCACTTCGCATGGCCGCATTTGCAGGCAAGCCGATTGAAGCTCGTGTTGATGCCATTCAACGATCCGGGCGCGCGCGAAATGGTGATTCACTATCCACACCGCGAACATGTCGCCCCACGCGTGAAGGCGTTCGTGGAGTTCATGCTGGCTTCGCTTAAGGATGAGCCGTCGCTGCGCGCAACGCTCAAGGAGGCCGCAGTTTATGCAGCGGCGTGATCGCCCAGCTTCACGGCGGCGAACGCGCTATGGCTGTCGAAATTTATCGCGGCGCGCGGCTAGGGTGCGCTCAACGCTCGCGTTGATTCGTGCGCGCATTTCGTCATTCACAACAAAATCTTTCGGCGCAGACTGTGCCTCAAAGCGTACGCCCGCCCGCTTGAGCATGCCCTCGGCGACATTGGCAAACACGATTTCGGTGGCGTTGTTGACGACCGATCCGCCGGTTCTTGCGTACAGCGCCGAGAATGCCGCGCCATTGCTGCTGAGCGCTTGATAGTCGCCGAGAAAATAGCCTCGCGCGATCGGTGCCTGTCGCAGTTCGAACGCGTCCTCGATAGCGCTTTCACGCCAATTCACTGCGTCTGTTGATGTGGCCAATCGATACACCGTCGGCAGCGTTGTGCGGTCAGTCGTGTCGGCACGAAAATCGTAGTAGGCTACCCCGATGGTGCCGTCGCTGCGCACATGTACTGTCGGCGTAAACGCTGTGACATCGAGCCGCGCGTTGACGGCGACGGGGGTTGACCAGGTGAGTCCGCCGTCACGCGACTGCGCGTAGGCGATGCCGTCGTAGCCGCCGCGTCCGAAGCGCGCGTCTTGCCACACCACATGCAAGCCACCATCTTCACCGACCGCAATCGACGGAATGCCCGCGCCGTCACGCACCGGATCACGGGTGATGGGATCGCGCGCTCCGACACCAAGGTACTCGGCAATCGTGATGGGCGCAGACCACGTAGCGCCTCTGTCGCTGGAGCGCACGATGCGCATGCGTTGCCCGACTGCGCTCTCGTTAGTGGCGACGCGAATGATGTCGAGAAACACGTTTACCAATGTGCCATTGAGCGAGTCAGGCAGCACCACTATTTGGTTGGCGAATGTCTGGTTGTTCACGCCGGGGTCGTAGATACTGCGCGACGTTTCCCAGCTCAGCCCGCCGTTGGTGGTGCGCGTGAACCATGCGGGTCCACGATCCTCGTTGGTCTGCAGCCGCCCCCAGACGGCGTACGCAAACGCCGCGTTGCTGGGGTCGGTGGACAGCGTGTTTTTGTCATGAAGGATCGTTGCCGACGCGTCGCGCACCAGCGTCTGCGCCTCGCCCCAAGTGCGCCCCCCATCCGTGCTGCGCGACACCAGCATGGCACTGAGGGCGTTGCTGGTGTACGCTGACCCGGTAATGCTGAGCGCCATCTGAAACGCGGTGCCGTCGGCAGCGATGCTTACCCACGGATCAGAGGCGCGGTCGTAGTGAGCTGCATTGGTGTCGTTACCGCCGGAGCAACGCGAGAACGCGGCAAGCGTGTTCGTCCACGTCTTGCCACCATCGAAGGTGACCGCACCGGCCAATCCTTGCGCGCCGCCGTTTGACCAGCGATCTTGCTGCCACGACGCGATCATGTGATTCGGGTTGGCCGGGTTCCTCGCAAGGCTTGATTCGACCTCCGCGCCCGGATACAAGACGCCGGACGCACCGGACACTTGCCCGTTGCAGGCGGGCGCAAACGGCGACGTCGGCAGCGACACCACGCGCTTGAAACTGGATGCGGGCGCGAGCGTTGCGTCCTTCGCGCTGGTAACGCAAAACACCGCCTGCTCGGGCGTCCATCCTGCTGCGGTCAGCGCGTCATAGCTTGCCATTGTGGCGCTGTACCGATGGTTGGCCGTTCGCGTGGCGGTCGCCGCACGAAAGCTGCGGAATACCCGCGTCGGTGTGCTGCCCGCGCAGATGCCAACCACATCGGGTGGGGTCACCGCGAAGTCAAAACCTTGGTAAGCAAACCCCGCCAGATTCAGCGTGCGCAACGTCTCGCAATCCGTGTCTTCACGACCATAAAAGTGTGAGTTGGCAAACGGGGTGACGACACTGACATAAAAACGACAGATACGCACCGTCGGCCCGGACACGGTCGCTGAAGCGGGCGCGCCAGCCGCCGTCGCAGCAAACTCCATGCCGGTGCGAGAAAACTCGGCGGGCAACGCGTCAAGCTGCGTTTGCTCACTGCTGCGACCGGTGATGAAATAGGCGTCAAGCGTACGGTTGTAATACTCAACGACGGTGACCGCCTGTGCTGACACTGTTGCGCTCGCCAGCGACAAAGCGGCGACCAGACCTATCAAGAAAGACGTGGCTATTTTTGGATTCCTCATGATCAGCTTTGGCCGAAGTCGAACGGGGGCGTTTGAGCTCAGGTGGTTAACGGCACACGCGGCGATTTTCGCGTCGTTGCGGATCCACTCAGTTTAAACCGAGATTGTTTACTAGCGGCAATCGCTCCTTTCACCGTACCTACGAGGGCAGGGTGTGGCCATTAGCAGCTATGTCGCCCAGTATCGCGGTGGAACCGCTCCCACAAAAGAAGACGCATTGGCGGGGAGCCGATTGCTGGCAACATTGAGAAGTCGAACACCGTTGCTCGGCGCACCCAACACGAGACGTCAGTGTCGCGGCTAAAGCGGAAAGTTCATCGCCCGCGTTTCTATCGGCAGGTAGAAGTGCCACCACTCTGCGTCGTAGGGTTTGAAGCCAGCGGCGATCAGGGTGTCGCGCAGCAGTGTGCGGTTAGCGTGGGCGGCGGCGCTCACCACTTTGCTGTCGTAATTGCTGAGCGTGCTGAATGCATCAAAGGGCGAACCCATATCGAGCATCGCCCCGTTGCGCTCTAGCGTGAGATCAATGGCGACGCCGCGATTGTGCCCGCCAAACCTCGGTGCGGTGGGGCGTGCCACCCACACCGGATCATTCACGCGCTTGAACATTTCAATTTGCACATCAACCGGCCGGTAGCAGTCGAGAAGCAACAAGCGCAACGACAGATCGCTGCGCGCGATGGCCGCTGCTGCACTTTGCAAAGCCATCGCGGCGGCGGGTGCAAGATAGCATCGATTTTTGCCGTACAGCGGTTCGGCAATTTTGCAGGCGGATTCGTCGCAGAAAATTTTGTTACCGGCATAAGCCATGTTCACGCCCATTGACGGGCTCGGCGCGACACGCGTCAAAAGCGGCGCTAACGCCGCATCTTGGTAATCCACATCGGCGGCGCTGACCCAGCCTGATGTCACGCGCGTGCCGCCGCAGTTCAACGGCGTTGACCACGCTACGGCGTACCGTGCGTGCACAAACGCGCGCACGACGACCGGGCCTGGCGGCACGGTGCAGCGAGTGTCGCGCCCTCGCGCGTTTAGGAAAAGCGCGCTGTCGCGAAGCAACTCGCCACGTGTCGCGTCAGTGGGCGCACCCCCCGCGTCTGCTTCACGTTGCGTCGCTGAAGCAATGCGTTCTGTGCTGGTGCTGCACGCGGCCACCGTGATGAAGACGCAAGTGGCTGCCAGACGGAGCAGCCGCGCGGCGTGGTTGATGCCCATGAGCACGCAGGCTCGATTTGTCGACTAGCGAAACGCGTACGACAGATTCATGCCGTAAGTACGCGGGGAGGTAAACATCAAGCGGCGTCCCATCACAGCATCGGGCTGTGACGACACTTGTGCACGCGTATTGGCGATGTTTTCTACCCACAGCGTTACGTCGAGCTTTTCCATCGACATGCCGGTGCGCAGATCGAACAGACTGTACGCATTGCGCGATGAAACGGGTGAGGCTGGGTCATCCCCGCGATCAACCGGCACCTTACCGACGTAGCGCCCGCTGAGCGCGACGAAACCTGTGTTGCCATTGCTGAAATTGGTCATGTAGCGCACGCCGAAATTGTGCTTCCAGTCGGGCGAGCCGCCCAGTACGCCGCCAGCGAGATAGGGACTACGGCAACCGCTGCCATCGGTGTAGCGACACACTGTTTTCGACGCTGTCCATTTGGCTTCGGTGTACGCAGAGGCCAAGCTCAATTGCCAGTTGTCATTCACGTTGAAGCGGGTGGAGAACTCGAAGCCACGGCTGCGGGCGTTTGGGCCATTGGTGGTGCCATTGATCGGGAAGCCATTCTCCACCGCTTGGTCCAGGTAGGTTTGGACGTTTTTCCAGTCGATTTGGTACACATCGGCCTGCACATACGCGCGACCATTCAAGAAGGTGCCCTTCACGCCGACTTCGTAGTTGGTGGTCGAATCGGGCTGGTAACTTTGGATGTTGGCGGCGATGGTTTTGCCATCAAAATTGCGGAAGGCATTGGTGCCGCCGCGGCGAAAGCCCTGCGAGATCGTGCCGTAGACCAGCGCCTGGGGCGTGAAGTTATAGGAGGTATTGAACTTGAAGTACGACTTGCCCGATTGACTCACCGAGTTCGATTTATCGCTGTTGACAAGATCAAACGTGTAGTCACGAATCTGCGACGTGCCCGTGTCCTTATAGTTAAAAACGCGCGCGCCTGCGCCTACATTCCATTGCGGCGTGACCTTGAAATTTACTTCACCATAGAGCGCTGTTTCGGTGTACGTGCTAGCGAGATTTTCACGATAGCCTTCGTCTAAGTTGCCTGTGGATGCCTTGCGATTGATGTCGTTGTACCCGTCCAGACCAGGCAGATATTCCGAGAATTTGAGGCTTGATTCTTTGCGCGTGTGATACACGCCAGCAATCCACGAGAGTGGCCCCGCGCCGGTTGAAGTGAGACGTGTTTCGTGGCTCAAGCCTTTGTAGGTATTGTTAAACGTCATGTAGGCAGAGCGGCCACTATTAAAGCGCGCACCCGCGTCGCCAAGCCCGTAGTAATACTCCTCGCCTTGACCAGCGTAGTCGGCCTGACCGATGCGGCTGTCCTGAAAAACAGAGGTGCTTGAGGTGAGTCTGGCAAACTCGGTTTTCCACGCGAGATCAAACGAGGTCAGGCGGAAATCACGGTCTGCGTACTCCGGATAACGCGACAGCACCGTGTCGTAGCCCGAATAAAACGGCGTGCTGTTCGGGTCGGTGTAGGTGCAGGTGCCCGCAGCGCACGGCGAATACCGCGCGGGCCGACGGGCGTTCACGTAGGCCGCATAGTCTGCGGGCGATTTGCCATTGGCAATACCGAGTGGCAGGATGGAGGTGCCGCTGGTGCCATGCGCGACCTGCGCCTGCTGCGCATGCGACAGCGTTATTTTCAAGTCATCGCTGAGCTTCCATGCAAGCGCAGCTCGCCCGCTGGTCACGCGGTTCCAATCGTCGTCTTTGTAAATGTTTTGCTTGGGATCGGGCAGCGTGCTCCATGCGAGCGCACCGGCGCGCCAGAACGGATTCGAGACGCGGTCGGTGTAACCCGCATCATCAAGCCTCGCCACTGAGGCACGAAAAGCAAAATTTTGCGATAGTGGTACGTTGAAAACCACATCCGTATCGTGGCTCAAACCGCCGCCCTGTGCCGCAAAAATGCTGGTATTGCCCTGAATGGTCAGGCGATTAAATTCCGGCTGATTGGTGATGTAGCGAATCGTGCCGCCGAGGCTGCCCGCGCCGTACAGCGTGCCTTGCGGGCCGAGCAAGGTCTCAACGCGCGCGATGTCCTTGATGCGGTAAGCGATGTTGGGCAGCGGCGTGTCGTCCAGGTAATAGGCCAGCGTGCTGCGGGTGAAATACTCAATGTTGTTCGCGCCGACGGGCGACACATTCAAACCGCGCACCGTGACCGAGTCGGCAAAACGCGCGCTGTTGGCCGGCGCGTTGATGCTTGGGCTTTGTTGAATGAACTTTTTGATGTCGGTGATGTTCGCCTCGCGCAGCGCCTCTTCCGAAAGTGCGGTGACGTTGTACGGCACCGAGCTTGCGGACTGCGCGCGACCAGTGGCCGTGACGATGACGGCCTCTAGTTTTTGCGCATCCTTTTTTGTGTCGGTTTTCGCCTGTTCGGCGGCCTTTGCTTCAGCGGCGAGTTCTGCCGCCGTCTTGGTCGCAGAAGCAGGCGCGGCAGGCGCAACTTGTGCGAAAGCGATGGTTGACGCCAGCGGACAGCTCAGAGCGACCAACGCAAACGACACCGCGATGGTCAGCGGCCGTTGGCTAAAACGATTTAGGTTCACGGGTTTCATCGGTGCGTACCTTAAGGAAAAAATGTGAGTGATGGTGATGGTGGTGGTGCTACAGACGCGGGCGAACACTGCTTTCAGCGTCGCGCCCGAGTGATGCTGCGGTGCGTCGCGATGACCGCGACCACTTCACATCCCCACGCTCATTCCACTTTTCCAAGGTCGAAACCCGTAACTACGATTTTGCACGAAGCGCATCAGAAATTCAACGCTTCCCCGCGTCTGGCGAGAAAATGCGTCGTGTGGTTGTGCGACAGGCCCACGTGTCGCACCAACCGTCGCCACCCGCACTAAACTGGCGCACTTGTTTCGTACGACTGATGGGAATTTCTGTGGACACCTCACTCTTGGCTTGGATTGCAGTCGTTATTCTCATCACGGTGGGCCTAGCGGGCACGGTGCTGCCCGCGCTGCCGGGCACGATGCTGGTGCTAGCGGGCATCGTGCTGGGCGCGTGGCTGGATGATTTCGCGCGCATCAAGCCGTGGGTGGTGGCCATCATCGCGGTGCTCGCCATCTTGGCGTGGGTGACCGACTATCTGGCTACGGTGATGGGCGCGAAGCGAGCCGGCGCAAGCACACTTGCAATCATCGGCGCGGCCCTAGGCACCCTCGTCGGCATTTTCATGGGCTTGGTGGGCGTTCTCTTCATGCCGTTTGTTGGCGCAGTGATTGGCGAATTCATCGCGCAAAAAAATGCCAAACAAGCGGCGAAAGTCGGGCTCGCCACATGGCTTGGCTTGCTCATTGGCACCGTCGTGAAACTGGTGCTGGTGTTTATGATGATCGGTATTTTTGTGGCGGCGTTGCTGTTGACGGGCTAGCGCCGCGAGTGCCACCTACGGATACTGAGTCCCGCAGTTGCGATTCATGTAGGCGCGAATGGCCGCGTACGTCGTCCGCGTTGCGCAGGTGCCCAGCGCGTTCTGCGTCAATGCCGTTCCGGTTACACCCAGAGCCATACGGGTGGCCAGCAAACCGTCGGTGAGCGGATGGACAACACCGTTGCCATCGAGGTCTCCGTTACAGGTCTCAGAGATCGCTGCGGGCGCTCCGATGGTGGGCGGCGTGACGCAGGCTTGGGCTGCCGCGACCGCCGCTGCGGCATTCAAGATGCCGTCACCGCAACGCTGAATCTGACAGTTAATCAGAGCGCTGCCAGCGGTCGGATACGGCGTTGCCGTGCCACGAATCATCGCCGCCACATGATGCGGCAACAGCGTGGGTCGCACCGACAACATCAACGATGCGACGGCCGCGACGTGTGGCGTGGCCATCGAAGTTCCGAAATAGTTGACGTAATTGCTGCCACCCGGCGCGGCGACAGGTGTCGTTAGACCCGTATTTAACGTGGAGATCACGTTATCACCTGGGGCGGAAATAGTTGCGGGCGGACCGTAGTTACTAAACGTCGGGCGGGCACCGCTGATGTTGGTCGCACTCACTGCGATCACGCCCTGACAGTTGGCGGGGGAGGCACCCATTGCACCGCCAAACTCGTTACCTGCGGCGACGACGACTAGCACACCGCGCGAAATGGCACCGTTAATCGCGGTTTGATACGTAAGCCCACACGGCGATAACCCGCCTAAAGACAGGTTGAGGACGTTCGCGGGTGTCGGGTTATTGGCGACGCCAGCCACCACGCCGCCGGACGCCCAGGTCATCGCGTCGGCAATGTCTGAGGTAACACCACCGCATTTGCCGAGCACGCGAATGGGTTGAATCTTGGATACCCAATTCACGCCGGCGATACCCAGACTGTTGTCGCTGATTGCGCCTATGGTTCCAGACACATGGGTGCCATGCCAACTGCTATCTTTCACGCGGCAACCTTGAAAAGGACCACCTAGCGTTGTGCTCTCGGCCGCCGTAATCCAATCACCGGGGTCGGACGGATCTGCATCGCGACCGCCGCCGTCGTTAGCTGTTGGAATGCTGGTGACAAAGTCGTAGCCCGGCACCGTGCGTCCGGCCAAATCAATGTGTGCGGTGATCCCGGTGTCGAGCACGGCAACAATCACACTTGCGGAGCCCGTAGTAATGTCCCACGCCGCCGGTGCATTGATGCCGTAGTTGCCCACAGCGACCGCCTTCAACGCCCATTGATCAGTGGCATACCGTGTGTCGTTCGGCACCAGCGCTGGAAACATACGTACATCGGGCTCCGCGTACTCAACATCAGCTTGGGTGAGCAGACGTTGCGCAACGCGCGATGCCTCCGCAAGCGTCATCTGGGTGTCCGTGGTCAAGATCACTGCGCCGACGCCCGTTTCGTGAGAAAAGCTTAACGCGCGGCCCGCCGCCACGCTCATCGCTGAGGCGATTTGCGCGCCTTCGCTCGCACTCATCACAACACCCTTCGCGGGCGCTTTCATCTTCACGATCAGGCGATTAGTGTATTTGCTGGCATCAGGCCACCCCGTCTGATCCGGATCGGCGCCCCCGGCCACGCTCGCAGTCATCGGCAAGGCGAGTGAGAGCGCGAGCGTTGTTCGCGCAAGGATGACAAAGGCGCGGCGCGGAAACTTCATGAGTGAGATCCAATGGGTGAATGGCGTGATGGGCAGCGTCAACGTCGCAGATCAGCACAACCGGAGCACGAATGTTACGCAGGCGACAACGATCACGCAATGCGGCCCTCGGAACGCTAGGTCACGATGATGCCGTTTATCCCAGATCGGCGGATTGAACGGGTGATGCTGGGGCGACAAAATCCGCACAATGTGAAACAGCTTTTTACTTAATCGCTTATTTCACGTGGGCTCAATGGGATTTATAGAATATATCGACTTGGGACTTTTTGACGACCTTGCCCCGGTACAACTTGGCTTTCATCTAAAAGCTGATTAGGCTGCGGCGCGCATCAAATGCGCCGCCTTGCGCGTCGCTCGTGCTTCCGCCTCATGCGAGCGCGCATGGGAGATCAGCGATGAGAAATCTAGCGTTTCCACAATGAGGAAAACGTCCGCAAATTGCGCTGGATACGTCGCGGCCCGACGATAAGCGCGCCCAAAACCGTCGCGTACAACGAACTGCCAGTCGACGAGCTGGCGGCGCAGTTCAACCGCGTTGTGGCGCAGCATGATGCCGTTGCCCGTGAGCCACCCACCCAGCGCATTGGTTGCCGCGCGCTCGGTGACATCGTGATCGGCGGCAATGCTGCGCGCTGCGTCAAACAGCATCGCGCCGAGCGTCGTGTTTAACAACGAGCACCTGCAATTTTTTCGTCAGGTCAGCGAGGTTCATGTCTAGCTCATCGCAAAGTCGCGTCTACAAGCGAACGCGAATGCCCGCATGTTTCATCATTTCTTTCGCATCACCAATGGTGTGTTCACCATAGTGAAAAATGCTCGCGGCGAGCACGGCGTCCGCCCCGCCTTTAAGTACGCCGTCGACCAAATGCTGCAAATTGCCCACGCCACCGGAAGCGATCACCGGGATGCTCACGGCGTCGGCGATGGCGCGGGTGAGTTCGAGGTCGAAACCAATCTTTGCGCCGTCGCGATCCATGCTGGTGAGCAAAATTTCGCCCGCGCCGCGGTCTGCCACTTCACGCGCCCAAGCGACAGCGTCAATGCCTGTCGCAGTGCGGCCGCCGTGTACGAACACTTCAAAAAATCCGGGCCGCGTAAGCTTTGCATCAATGGCCGCAACCACGCACTGTGCGCCGTAAAAATGGCTCGCTTTGTTGAAGATCGATGGGTCGTTGACGCCCGCCGTATTGATGCTCACCTTGTCGGCACCCGCATTCAGCAGGGGCCGCAGGTCTTCAGCCGTTTTCACGCCACCGCCCACGGTGAGCGGAATGAACACCTGCGACGCGACGCGCTCAATCAAGTCAAACAGCAAGCCGCGCGCTTCAACACTCGCCGTAATGTCCAAGAAACACAGCTCGTCGGCACCCTGATCGTTGTAGCGCTTCGCGACTTCGACCGGGTCACCTGCGTCTCGCAAGCCAACAAAATTCACGCCTTTAACAACGCGACCATCTTTGATATCTAGGCAGGGGATGATTCGTTTACAGAGCATTTTCTTACAGTGAGCCGTATTTTTTTGGGTGGGCACCCCGCGCCCACCTATCGCGTTACGCCATTGTCACGGTGGGCAAAGACTGCCGACCCTTGTAGCTTCGCTTCTATAGCAATTGCTTCTGCTACACGAGACGACGTTAGCGTGAACCCACCGTTGAGGCATAAACCTCGAAATGTAGATGACGCACTTCGTCTCACCTCGCGCCGAAGTTGTTGGGCGCTGCCCCGTATCGTAGGGCATTTGACCCTGTATCCACAAGGCAAGCGGGCGCAATGGTTCGCGTGCGAGATCTGCTGTGGCGCTCGACGCATTCAGCACTGGACTTATTTTTTCATCCTCATAGCGACCCAGTCGCAAACACCCGCACCGACGACTCTCGCCAGTACGCTGCCCAACACGCTGGGCATCGATGTCATCAAAGCCCAACTCGACTGCGCGCACAACATTGCATTTAGCGCTTGCTTTTTAAGATGGTTTCTACACGACACCTACGCAAATGCACCATGAGCTCATGGCGCACAATACGCCATGAGCGCAGCTTTCTTCCCCTCGCACGCCGACACCGACCCACGCAGCCTCGGCTGGATGCAGGGCTTTCCACCGCCACCAGATAGGCTGCTGCGCTTTGATGATGGTTCGTACTACGACTTTCCGCAGCGCCGCTGGTCGTTCAGTCACATGCGCGAGCTGCTGCCGACGTCGCGCGTATCGCGCGGCGATGGGCCGGTGTGTGCGTTGCCGCGTACGGAGCGTAATGATTTGGACGCGGTGCCTTTCACCACGATGGACGGTCGTGCGTCGACGTGGGGCGAGGCGTTCGCCGCGAATTACACCGATGGTGTGGTCGTGTTGCATCGCGGTCACATCGTTTACGAAAAATACTTTGGCGCGCTGCACGCCGACCTCGTACACAGCGCGTTCTCGGTCACCAAATCATTCGTCGGCACGCTCGCCGCGATGCAGGTGCAAAGCGGCACGCTAGACGACACTCAGCAGGTGACTCACTACATCCCCGAGCTGCGAGATTCGGCGTACTTTGATGCCACCGTGCGGCATGTGATGGATATGACCATCGGGGTACGCTACTCTGAAGCCTACGCTGACCCGACCGCCGACATTCACGCGTACGCGCGTGCTGGTGGCATGCGCGCGCGACCGCGAGATTACGATGGGCCGCCGACGTTTTACGACTATCTGGTGACGCTGAAAAAAGAAGGCGAACACGGCAACGGCTTCACCTACAAAACGGTGAATAGCGAAGTGTTGGCGTGGATCGTCAAGCGCGTTGCCGGCGTGCGTTTGGCTGATTTCACATCCAGCGAAATCTGGTCAAAACTCGGCTGCGAATACGACGCGCTGTATCAAGTAGACAGCGTCGGCACCGAAGCGGGCGGCGGTGGGCTGAACACCACGTTGCGTGACCTTGCGCGATTTGGTGAATTGATGCGCTGTGACGGCAGTTTTAACGGTCAACAGATCGTGCCAGCGGCGGTGGTTGCCGATATTCGCAACGGCGCTAATCGCGAGCATTTTGCGACAGCGGGCTACGCAACGCTTCCGGGTTGGTCATATCGCAACATGTGGTGGGTGTCGCATGACGCGCACGCCTGCTTCACTGCCCGCGGCATTCATGGGCAGCTGATTTGGGTTGATCCGAAAGCGGAGATGGTGATCGCCCGCTATGGCTCGCATCCGTTGGCGGCCAACACGTTTATTGACCCGAACTCGTTGCCCGCGTATCGCGCGCTGGGCGAGCATTTATTGCGCGGGTAGACGCTTATTTTTCGTCGTTCCTGCGGAGGCAGGAACCCAGCGACTTCCGCCATTTAAAACAAGCGCGTGTGCCAGCAAAAGTCACTAGGCCCCTGCCTGCGCGGGGGTGAAGAAAATGTGTGTGTCAGTGCCGAGTCGAAATTACCTCCCCGCCAAATCGCCCCACAGCTGCTTCAACCGCGCATCACGGCCACAGCCATTGCGGTAATACTTGTAGCGAATTGGGTTCTTCAGGTAGTAGTCTTGGTGATAGTCCTCAGCAGGATAAAACGTAGTCGCGAGGACGATCTGGGTGACGATGGGCTCTTTGAACGGTTTGGTTTTTTCGAGCGCGGCGAGCGACGCTTTTGCGGCGGCTAGCTGCTCCGCACCATTCGCGAAAATCGCGTGACGATACGGTGACCCTGCATCACAAAATTGACGATCTTTGGCGGTCGGGTCGGTGGTGCGCCAAAAATATTCGAGCAAGCGGTCGTAGCTCACTTTGCGCGGGTCGTAGACAATTTCGACCGCTTCTGCGTGGCCGGTGCCTTTGGCCGACACCTGCTCATAGGTGGGCTTCACCACGGTGCCGCCGATGTAGCCGGACGTGGTTGAAATCACGCCGTCGATCTTGTCGAAGTCCGACTCCACGCACCAGAAGCAGCCGCCGGCGAAGGTGGCTTTGGCGGTGACCGGCGCTGCGCTCTGCGCGCTTGCGGCGAAGGCGAGCGACGCAAGTCCGGCGACGAGCACTAGATGCAGAAGCCGGCGTGAGGCGAAGGGGAATTTCATAAGGTGGAGATTTGAACGTTGGGAATATCGTGTAGTCGGCGTGTTGTGGCGAAACCATACGCCATCAGGCGAAAAAAGGCCAAGATCGGTGAGTGTCTTTTTCGCTTAAGCGCTTATTTTACGCGGGCTAACGTCATATTTTTTGTAAGTCGACTTACTCAATTATCGTGACCTAGCCCTTTATCAAAGTCAGTTTGATGCTAAAGGCGTAGGCGCATTCGCATCGTCCGATTGACCGCTACACCCCGTGTGCAGGTTCAACTATTTCATGCCTCACACCATTAATCGCCGCTTCCATGCCTGAAATCGATACTTCGCCGTCGCGATGTGCGGCCACCGTTTTGATCGTTGAGGACGAGATCGCGATTGCCGACGCACTGCGCTACGTATTGCGCGGCGCGGGGCTCCGTTGCGTTTATGCGGCTACGCTGCGAGATGCATGCAATTTCATTGCTACAGAAACACCCTCACTGCTGATCCTCGATCTCGGTTTGCCGGACGGCTCGGGGCTTGATTTGTGTCGCGACATTCGACGCAGCGTCGCGCCAGCGCGTGGACGTACCGATTCTCATGTTGACAGCGATGAGCGACGAGGTAGATCGCATCGTGGGCCTCGAACTCGGGGCGGATGACTACGTCAGCAAACCGTTCAGCCCGCGCGAGGTTTGTCTGCGGGTGAAGACGACTCTGCGCCGCGTGCGCGGGCCAGACGAGCTACAGAGCGCTCCCGACAATTGCACCGTTACGCCGAGTCAGTTTGAACTAGATGCAGCGGGCCAGCGCATTCGCGACGCATCGTTGTGGCTTGGTCTGACGCGACGTGAACCGCATCTGCTGCAATTGTTGCTGCAACGGCCCGGCTACATTTACCCGCGCGAAACGCTGCTGGACCGGGTGTGGTGACGCGACGCTGAAAGGATGGAGCGCACCGTCGACACGCACATCAAAACGCTGCGAGCGAAGCTGCACAGCGCCGACCCATCAATTGAAGTCTCCGCTTGCCGCGATTCGAGCGTCAGGTGAACTGCTGGCGGACCCGATGAGCGACGCTGATCGCACGCGCTTTGCGGGGCACGTAGTCGATCAGAGCGAGCGCATGCAGAAGAGCGTGGATCGGTTGATTGAACTGACGCGGCTTGAACAGACGCAGCGACTGCACGACGCAAAGCTGCAGGACGTGATGTCGATGATGCGGGAAGCGCTGGCCGCGATGCAACCGAGCGCTGATGCGGCCGGTGTGCGCATTGAAACGACCGGCGATAGGGGCGAGGCGAGAGGGGCGACGATAGATCGCGATCTGATTAAGCTCGCGGTGTCCAATGTGATCGAAAACGCGATTGCGTTTTCTCCACCGGGTGCATGCGTTTATGTGTGTGCACGAATGCATGAAGCAGGCGAGCTCTCGCGCGCGAAAAGCATCGAGATCGTGGTTACGGATCACGGTTCGGACGTCGACGAACACCTCATCAGCCGAGTCGGCGAACGCTTCGTATCCACGCCGCGACCGAACGGCACGCCGAAAAGTAGCGGGCTGGGTTTGGCGATTGTGGAGCAGATTATGGATTTGCATCACGGCAGTTTTTCGCTCGCGAATACCGATGGTGGCGCGCGTGCGGTGATGCAAATTCTACTTAGAGCGATACCCGATTCGAAGGAGTGGCGAAAGCTGCGACCCAAGTCTGCTGCCCCAACCGAGGTTGCGTCCGAGTCGCTCCTACAACGGCAGATCGACTATCCCACTTCACGCCCGCTTCACCCACTTCACCCACTTCACCCACTTCACCCAGTGCACACGTTCGCCCTCGACACTGTAACCGTCGAAACAACACCTCACGAGGTTGGCCGTGCTGCGAACTGCATTGCTGCAAAAATCGTCGGCGTTACTCGCTGTGTTGATGATGTTGTTGCTCGGTGTGCGCATGATCGATGGCGTGTGCCGCGACCGCGTGGCGCAGCGCGCGTATGCCGTGCAAAGCGTGCAGCAGAGCGCTGCAGGGCCGCAGGTTGTGGCCGGGCCGGTGATTTCTCGTTGGTGCGTTGAGGAGTCAACCGTTAGCAAAGTGGTGGACGGAAAAACGGTGGTCGAGCGCAAACGCGAGCAGCGTGTGTTGCGCGTTTTTCCGACCACACTGGACTGGCGTGGCGAGATCAAAGTTGAGCCGCGTCGTCGCAGTCTCTGCACGGTGAACACCTACCGCGCCGCGCTGGTCGGGCTGCAAAATTCGCTAACCTGCAAACATTGGCAACGCCCTTCGTTGATGCGTCGACAAAAATTACTTGTACCGAACCGCGCTTCGATGTGTTGCTCAGCCATCAAAGCGGCATTCAATCGGCGCAGGTGACGATTGACAGCACTGTTGCAACGCTGCTGTCCGGCGTGTCGGTGGACGGAGCGTCCCGCTTTTCATTGAAATTGCCTGATGCAAAAACAGCGAGCTCAATGGACAAAGCGATGGCGGTGGGCATCAAGCTGAACCTGCTGGGCATGGAGCATCTTTCAGTGTTGCCGGTCGGCAGCGACAACACATTGAAGCGCTCCTCTACGTGGCCGCACCCGTCATTCGCTGATGCCTTTCTGCCGCGAGAAAAGACGATTTCGGAGCAGGGCTTCGATGCCACTTGGCGCGTGTCCTCGCTTGCAACCGACGCGCAGGCGCGCTTTCCGTGGGGCGTTGCGCACACTGGGGCAGCGCCCTGCGCAGCAGGCATGGTCGTCAATCTTGTTGATCCGGTGAACCCCGCGGCGCTGTCCGAGCGCGGTGAAATATGGGGCGCTGTTCATCGCGCGCACGTTCGTCGGCATCGGCTTGTTTGAGCTGCTGCGCGGGGTGAAAGTGTATCCAGTGCAGTACCTGCTAATCGGCGCGGCGCTGGCTGTTTTCTTTTTGTTACTGCTCAGTGTTTCCGAGCATGTGCCGTTTGCTTGGGCCTACTTGCTGGCCGCTGCGGGTTGCACGTTGCTGATGGGTTTTTACGCGACCCGTGTGCTCGGTGGCGTGCGGGCTGCGTTGCCGCTCACCGTTGGGTGCGCAGCGCTGTATGCGGCGCTCTATCGGGTGCTTCAATCGGAGCAACCTACACTGCTCGCAGGCTCACTGTTGATCTTCGCCGTGCTGGCTGCGGTACTGCTGTCGACGCCGCACATTCGCTGCGGCGCGGCCCCGGTCGGCGCAGCGGAAGTAGTGAATTCTTGACCACGTTGCACAACGATGATCGCGCCTTCTTCAACGCCTGGCGGCAGATCAAACGTCGCGCTTTGCTGCCAAACTCAAGCCAGCAAGTGCGACTCAACGCGCGCGGCGACCTGCTCCGGCACATCATGATGCAGCATGTGCCCCGCGCCGGCAATGACTTTGAATTGCATGTTCTGGAACGCGGCAAGGCGGGACGCGAAACTGCCCTGAGCGTGCCCCTCTTTGGTGGCGGGAACGGTGGTCTCATCGGTGTACCCGTTCCACTGCTTCGCTGCGGATTCACTTGCGCCGAGCCACAGCGTCGGTGCTGTGACATGGTTCCAGATGGCAATCGCCTCGTCGAGCCGGTACACGGTTGGAAACGGCATTTTGTGCGCCGGGTCAGCGCGCACATGCCAACGCCCGTCGTCCTTCTGTTCAGCCCAATGTCCGGCCAGCCACTCGGCCCGTTCACGGGTCAGACGAACATTGTTTTTTTGCAAACGATCCGCCACTTTGTCTGCTGAATCGTAGGACGATAGCGTCTCGCCAGTCTTGACCGAATCGAGCCATTTTCCGTAGCGTTCAGCGGCTTTGTTGGCGCTGGCTGCAGGCACGCCGAAACCGTCCAGCGACACCAGTTTTTTCACCCGATTCGGACGCACGCCTGCATAGGTGCAGCAGACGTTGCCACCGAGGCTGTGGCCGACCAGATTGATCGGTGCGTTCGATGAAAAGTGATCGACCACCGCTTCGAGGTCGGCGACATAATCGGCAAACCAGTAGCCGCCGCCCGTTTCGCGTGTCCAGTCGCTGCCGCCGTAGCCGCGTTGATCCGGCGCGATGACATACCAGTCGCGCTGCATGGCGTCGACGAGGAATTGAAAGGAAGAGGCCACATCCATCCAGCCGTGCAACATGAGCACGGGCTCGGCGGTTGGGTCGCCCCAGGTCAGGACTTGCGCGGTGTGGGATCGAAGCGAGAGGCGGTGGCGGGTGAAGGGTTTGATGGCGGGCATGGGCGAAGCGTACCAGTGCGAATGATCCTTGAAGTAATTTTGACAGTACAACTTTTTTGTGTAACGTCCATTGCATAGGGGCTAGGATCGTATATTGCCAAAATATCGACTACTAGCGAAATAGCGTTCTGAGCCCTTATTGATCAAAGCCTTTCATAAAAAAGCTATACCAATATTTTTTGCATGTTGACAGCACGGGACAAATCGCATAATCTTGTAATTACAGCATTATTAATCCGTTTCAGCACCATACGCCAACGCACAGCCTGCAATATGAGCGAAGTCATCCCTTTCCGTGGTTTCTCCCTGCACGACCAGGTCGCCGAGCGCATTCGCGCGCTGATTTTTGACCGCCAGCTCGCGCCCGGTGCATTCATCGACGAGACCGTGCTCGCCGACAACTGGCAGATCAGCCGCACGCCAATGCGTGAAGCGCTGAAGGTATTGGTTGCGGAAGGGCTGGTCGAACTGGTGCCGCGCCGTGGTTGCCGCGTGATTGAGATCACCGAGACCGACGCCGATGAGCTGTTTCCGATCATGGCGCTGCTTGAAGGGCGCTGCGCGTTTGAAGCGACGCAATGCGCGAACGCCGACGATTTGCGCGAGCTGCAACGCATGCATGACGAACTGGAACGCACCGCTGCGGCGCAGGACGTGGACGGTTACTACAAAGCGAACCACGTCTTCCACAGTTTCGTGCAACGGCTCGCCAACAACCGCTGGCTTGATCGCGTCACCGCTGATTTGCGCAAATTTGTGCGCATGTTGCGTGGCCGACAGCTGGTGCTGCCCGGGCGAATCGATGCGTCCATCAACGAACATCGCGTGCTGATCGCAGCGATGCTCGCGGGTGACGCCGCACGCGCCGAACGCGCGATGCACGACCATTTGCTGGCGCAACTCGCGGCGTTGAAACATTTGCGCACTTTAGAAAGTCTGGAGCAAAAGCATGTTGGCTGATCTCTCGCCGGTGCCCGCCCTTCGCAAGGCCGCACAGCAACTGTCAAAAATGTCGAGCGACCGTCGCGCGGCAAAGCTGGTGCGCGAGTGTCACCGCCTGCTGTCGGTGCGCGCGGAGGCCAATTCGCCCGCGATTGCGCAGGACATCATCGCTGAATTCGGCACCCTCACCGATGCAGAGCTTGATGTGCTGTTCAACGCGCTGGCAAGCGAATTTTCGCCCGATCCGCAAGCGGTTCTGACGGCGGCGCAGGCGTACGCCGCCGATCCGTCGGCCAGCGCGCTAGCGACCCTTTCTGCGGCGGCAGAACCTCCGCGACAAGAGCTGTTTCGTCGGCTCAATCGTGCGCCCGGCGGCACCGCAGCGCTCGTCCGCTTGCGTCGTCACCTGCTGCTGCGTTTGAAGAAAAACGCTCAATGGCAGTCGGTCGAAGCCGACCTGCTGCACCTACTTTCGTCGTGGTTCAACCCTGGTTTTCTGGAGATGCGCCGCGTTGACTGGAGTTCACCTGCGCATCTGCTGGAGCAGATCATTCAACACGAAGCGGTGCATGCCATCGACGGCTGGGACGACCTGCGCCGCCGCCTGCAACCGGATCGGCGCTGCTTCGCGTTCTTTCATCCGCAACTTGCCAATGTGCCGCTAATTTTTGTTGAAGTCGCGCTTGGAACGGCCATGCCAAACGCCATCGCGCCGCTCATCGACAAGAACTCGGCGATCACTTCACCCAAGCAGTTTCGCGTCGCTGCGTTCTACTCCATCAGCAACTGCGAACCGGGGTTGCGTAGCGTCTCGCTCGGCAACTTTTTGATCAAACGGGTGGCGGAGGAATTAAAGCTTGAACTGCCGCAGCTCAAGACGTTCTGCACGCTGTCGCCAATTCCGGGATTCATGTCGTGGCTGGTGCGCGGCAAAGCAGCGCTGGTCTACGACGGACTCAAACCGAATGTGCTGAAGCGACTCAATGCGGCGCACGACGTGTTACACGCAGCGACCAACGGTGAGCTTGCCAAGCTCGGGAGCGCTGAGACGCTTAAGGCGCTCAACGATGACGCTAGTGAAGCGCTGCTGGCGCTGGCGAGCGCGTATCTCATTCACGAATCGCCACGAACGCAAGGCGATCCGGTCGCGCGTTTTCATCTGGACAACGGCGCACGGCTAGAGCGCATCAACGCGCTGGGTAACGTGTCAGCCAAGGGCCTCAAACAGTCCGCCGGGTTGATGGTGAACTATCTCTACAACCTGGATCGCGTCGAGCAGTCCCATGAGGATTTTGTCAACGGCACCGTCACCCATGCGCGTGCTGTTTCGTCGTTGATTTAGCACGTGCCTGTAGGACCGGCCCTGGCCGCGAAAGGCGTTACCTAAAACAGCCGTGATCGCGCCCAGGGCGCCCCTACAAATCAACCCCGCGCAACGGATAACATTTACCAAGGAGGACACTTAATGCAACACGTCAATTTCTCACTCACGCGACGCCTGATCGTCACAGCGATTGCCGCCGCCGCATGCGCCCCATTTGCGGCACAGGCGCAATCCACCTGGCCCAGCAAACCGGTCACCATCGTCGTACCGTTTCCGGCAGGCGGCGGCACTGACGCCTTCGCCCGACCACTCACCGCAACCCTGAGCAAAAACACCGGCAAACAGTTCATCATCGACAATCGTGGCGGTGCGGGCGGCACACTCGGCGCGAGCATCGCGGCCAAGGCAGCGCCGGATGGCTACTCGTTTTTCATGGGTGCCGTCCATCACGCGATTGCGCCATCGATGTACCCGAAGCTTGATTACGACATTGAAAAAAGCTTCATTCCTGTAGCACTGGTGTCGTCGGTGCCGCAGGTGATCGTCGTCAACCCGCAGAAAGTACCCGCGAACGACCTCAAAGGCTTCATCGATGCCGCCAAAAAAACCGACGGCAAGATGAACTACGGATCGGCCGGCAGTGGCTCGTCCCATCATCTGGCGGGCGAACTTTTCAACAGTCTCGCGGGCACCAAAATTACCCATGTACCGTACAAAGGTGCAGGACCCGCATTGGTCGATTTGATCGGCGGTCAGATTGACGTGATGTTTGACGGCATGGGCTCAAGCGCTGGCCACATCAAGGGCGGACGCATCAAGGCGATCGCGGTGGCCAGCGAAAAGCGAGCGCCGGGATTCCCGAATATTCCCACTGCGATGGAGTCGGGTTTGAACTACAAAGTCTCCACTTGGTACGGCTTGTGGGCCCCCAAAGGCACGCCTCCCGAGGTTATCGCCTCGTTTCAGGCAGAACTCAAAAAAGCCTACAACTCAGACGAATTGAAAGTCATCTGGAACGGGCTGGGCGCAGAAGTGCCGGATACCTACGGCGATGCATTCAGCAAGTTTGTGACCGCTGAAATCAAGCGCTGGGCCGATGTGGCCAAGGCGTCCGGGGCGAAGCTGGACTAGTGTTTAGCTTCGTAGCATCGTAGCTTGGTAGGGTGGGCACCCCGTGCCCACCCTACGAGTGACAAGAAGAGATCATGAACAACAACCTATTTGCAGCCATACGCGGCGCATTTCCAGGCAGTCTGGACGGCATCGCCATTGAGTCCGCCGATAGCAGCTCCGGTGCGACGCTCAAGCGCACCACGTGGCGCGAGCTCGATGAGCAAACCGCGCGTATCGCCAACCTGCTGGCATCGCTGAACTTGCCCGAAGGCAGCCGCGTCGCGGTGCAGACCGAGAAAAGCGTTGAAGCGTTGATGCTGTATCTCGGCGTGCTGCGCGCGGGCTATGTGTATCTGCCGCTCAACACCGCGTATCAGGCCAGCGAGATCGAATATTTCATCGGCAATGCCGAACCTGCGGTCGTCGTGTGCTCACCCAAGTCGCTGGCATGGATTCACCCCATCACCAACGCGGCAAAAGTTGCGCATGTATTCACATTGGATGACGCGGGCGGAGGCTCGCTCATTGAGGCCGCTGCGGGGCACTCAGCAACCCACACCATCGCCACCAAACAGGCTAACGATCTCGCGGCGATTCTCTACACCAGCGGCACCACGGGGCGCAGCAAAGGCGCGATGCTGTCGCACGACAACCTGCTGTCGAACGCGCTGACGCTGAAGGATTATTGGGTCTGGAGCGGCAACGACGTGCTGATTCACGCGCTGCCGATTTTTCATGTGCACGGGCTGTTTGTCGCTTCGCATTGCGCACTACTATCGGGCGCAAAAATGATCTGGTTCGCGAAATTCGATCCGAATGCCGTGCTCGCAAGGTTGCCCGACGCCACCGTGTTCATGGGCGTGCCGACGCTCTACGTTCGACTGCTCGGCGACGCTCGTCTCAACAGCGAGCTTTGTAAAAACATGCGGCTCTTCGTTGCAGGGTCCGCGCCACTGCTGATCGAAACATTCGGCAACTGGCGTGATCGCACTGGGCACACAATTCTCGAACGCTACGGAATGAGTGAGACCGCGATGCTCACCTCGAACCCCTATCTGGCAGAGCACGGCGAACGCCGTGGCGGGACGGTTGGCTTTCCGTTACCGGGCGTTAAGGTGCGCGTGTCAGACGGCAAAGGCGCGGCCTGCCCGATGGCTGAAATCGGTGGTATCGAAGTCAAAGGCCCCAATGTGTTTAGCGGCTACTGGCGTATGCCTGACAAAACGAAAGAAGAATTTACTGCGGATGGCTGGTTCAAGACCGGCGATGTCGGCAAGATCGACGAGCGTGGTTACGTCGTCATCGTAGGGCGCAGCAAGGATCTCATCATCAGCGGCGGCTACAACGTCTATCCCGCCGAGATCGAGGGCTACCTGAACGACATGCCGGGTGTGGCCGAATCCGCGGTGATCGGCGTGCCGCATCCAGACTTTGGTGAGGCGGGTGTGGCGGTCGTCGTCGGCAAAGCGGGCAGCGCGCTTGATGCAGCTGCAATGTTGGCTGATCTCAAATCAAAAATTGCCAACTTCAAAGTGCCGAAGCGCGTGTTCCTCGTTGACGACTTGCCACGCAACGCGATGGGAAAGGTGCAGAAGAACGTGTTGCGGCAGGCGCATGCCACGCTCTTTACCAGCTAACGCGCGGCTTCGACGAGGCGGTTCGCCAAATTGTTGGGTGCCATCGGGGCGGTCTCGAAAACGCCGCATAGCAGCGGCATGGATTTATTCTGAACGCGTCAGATCAGTCAGCGAAAAGCCGTTGCCCTTATAGAGCAAAGGGTAGCTACGTGATCTGGCCGTCGCATAGCTGCAGCAATCGCCAAAATTTAGCGCCGCTTTGTGTCGGCCTTTGCCGTACTTGCGAAATGCGGCCTCAGCGATTCTGGCGTCGTCCGCAGTGAAATCAACGATGCTGACGTTGAGATAGCCGAGAAATTTCGACAAATCGGCGGATGTGATGACGGGCGATTTGACCACTGCGACCATGGCAAATTCGAGGTAGGTGGGTGCGCCAATCACCGCTTCGTTCTTCAGCAAAATGCTGCGAAAGGCCGCTGCTTCGGGCTCATCTGCGAGTATCGCGATGAGCGCCGATGTATTGACTGCAATCACAGTGGCAGGCCGTGTTCGTCGTAGCCGATGATGTCGTCCGCACTACGTTGATCAACAACGCCCCTACCAAACTTCGCGACGATCCTCTGAAGCGCAGCCTCACGAGTCTGCTGCGCTTTACTCTGCTTTTGCCGAAGCGGCGCGAGCGCTTTTGCGCGCTCACGCAGACTCTCGGTGATCGCCTCGGTGATGCTGGTGCCCATGATGCGTGCAACGTCACGGGCGAGCGCTTCAGTTTCAGGATTGCGGATTGACAGTGCCATCGTCGCCTCCGTATATACAATATTCCTTAAGTATATACGGAGGGATATTTACGGCAATGCGTGCTCCTCGGGCACCATAGAAAACAGCCGCCTCAGCAACGCCTCAAGCGCCAGGCGGCACTTAAGTTCGCCTTCGTACTCCCACCAGTACGGCAGCACGATGGCCCCTGCGCCGCCCTGCTTGCGCTCCAGCATGTTCGGCGCAACGCGCAGTGGAAAACGCGCGAACCAGCCTGCAATCAAACGCTCGCGCGCTTCGAGCCATTGTTGCGCTCGGTGCAAAAGCGTTGCCACCATGTTCGCAGCTTCTGGCTTGGCGCTCGCGTCAACCCAATGACTGCGACCGCCGCGCGGCTTAAGGCTAGGCCGCCGCATGCGGTTCAGCACCGTTGGCTCCGTTTAGTCCAATTGAGCCATTCGGCTTGAGCCCACTCGCACGCGCCGATGGATATCCGGCAAACATCTGGCCTTGCGTCTGCGTTTCGCCCTTGCTGTCGATGGAGGCGATGTCGCCGCTGACCACGCCACCTTCAGACACCGACAAAGAGCCATAACGCACGATGCCCGACACCCAGCCCGTCGCATGCACGATTAGCTTTTTGCGGGCGGTCAAGTTGCCGGAAAACTTGCCGTGAATTTCGGCGACATCAATGGTGACGGTGCCGTCGAACGAGTTGACGAGGCGCAGCGCCGTGCCCTCCATGACCTCGGCGTCGAGGGTCGTGCCGGCGAGCC
>ENA-OFCE01000281-OFCE01000281.1-metagenomes-genome-assembly--contig:-NODE-281-length-34745-cov-4.375728_pt1 | contig 34745 bp, 26 predicted proteins | sample MGYA00153388_OFCE01 | MGnify analysis MGYA00153388 | reverse complement strand
CTCTTGAATGAGATATTCGCCGATGCCAAAGTCTCGAAAGGTGCTGGCGAGCGCAGCAAAGACCGCCGCCACGGCAAACACACCAGTTTGTTCGGGCGTCAGGAGCCGCGCGATGATGACCGTAGAAATGATCTGCAGCAGCAGGGTGGAGTAGCTATTCAGGGCCGAATAGGTAAGAGAACTTCTTACCTTATTCATTACGAAAGCAGAATATTTGACGAGGCCCTGGGCCATCGCAAGGGTTGCCAGGGGCCAAGTGACTGCGACTGATCCGCCTTGGGTTGCATTTCGCTGGCAAGACGTGGGGCGCGTCGCGCTGAGCTACGGGTTTAACGGCGCTGAAACAAACTGACAAACTCATAAGAGATAGCTGCCTGATGGCGATCGCCGGCTGCCTAATGTGCTGCGCGGGCTCGAATCGGTTTGTTTGTGCAGCGCTGGTAACGCACTGCTCAGCAAGCATGTTCGCATGCAATCTTCGCGCTCATGATGGTGACGAGATGTGAGTGCTAGGAATTGAGTGGAGGCTTGCCAGCCAGCCGCACAGCCCTGGCGGGCCGCCACCCCAGCGATCCGGACCGCAGCCAGGGCAGGGGACGAGCCGGCATTGCGCTGGCGCAGCAGCTTGAAGGGCACGCCGCTGGCCTGCGCCAGCATCTTGCGGTTGTTCATCACGTGGGCAGGGTCGTCGCCGGCGGTGGCACCCAGGTTCATCGTGTCGAACGGGGCCGCGCTGACACCGCCTTGGCGTGTCGTCATCAAGGCGCCGACGCCGGCCACCGGCCATTCGGGAATCAACCAGGTGGGGTGAAGCATCGAATCACTCGGCGTCTTGGCAGGCCGACGGCTGGGTCGACGAGAAGGCGTCCAGCGCCATGCAGGTATCGAACACGCGCATCACGGTGGGCACGTGGTCCAGCCGGCAAGCGAGTCTTTGTGCGTTGTGGATCTGCGGAACCAGCACGCAATCGGCCAATGTCGGCGTGTCGCCGTGGCAGTGGCGACCGGTCGCGGGGTGGCCGGCGATTTGCCGCTCGACCGCTTCCAGCCCCGTCTCGACCCAATGCCGGTACCAGCGGTTCTTGTCATCTTCAGCGACCTGCAACTCTCGCACCAAATAGCGCAGCACCCGCAGGTTGTTCAGCGGATGAATCTCGCAGGCAATGTCCTGCGCCAACGCCCGGATGCGTGCCCGTGCCGCCGCGTCACCCGGCAACAAGGGAGGTTCCGGGTGGGTCTCGTCGAGGTACTCGATGATCGCCATCGACTGCGTCAGCACCCGGCCGTCTTCGACCAACAGCGGCACGAGACGGGTCGGCGACAGTCGCTCGAAGGATGGCAACAGGTGTTCGTTGCGCGCCAGGTGCACCGGCCGGTAATCGCAAGCCAAGCCTTTCAGTGCGAGCGCGATACGCACCCGGTACGACGCTGACGAGCGGTGGTGACTGTAAAGCTGCAGCATCGGCTTCGTTGCGTCGTTCACACCGTCATCAATCGTCATCAGCCATCACTCACACCATCATGCCAACCATCAGGCGCACCGCCATCCGCTGCTCGAGCGCGCCCAGACTTTCGACGCGCGCCTGCACAAGCCCCCTCGCATCCTGCCGCCGATCGCGTCTCGCCATGCGCCGCATCGGGCACGCCGCCCAGCTGCCGCACACCGGCGCATCGGCGGGCGCGAAGGGTGTGAATCTTACAAATCCGATGCACGGCTTCTTGATGCGACCCGGCAACCTGCTCCAACCGCCGAGATGATGCCACGGAGGTCGCGCCGCTACACTCAGGGCGATGTCGATTCCCCGCAGCATCCAGTACTGCAAGACCTGCGGCGGCGCCGCCGTCTACAGCGTGCCGGCCGACGACAACCGCGAACGTGCCACGTGCTCCGTCTGCGCGATCGTCCATTACGAAAACCCGATCAATGTGGTCGGTACAGTGCCTGTGTGGGGCGAACAGGTGCTGCTGTGCAAACGCAATATCGAGCCACGCCACGGTTACTGGACGCTGCCGGCGGGCTTTCTCGAAATGGGTGAAACCACCGCTGAGGGTGCGCATCGCGAGACCGTCGAAGAAGCCGGCGCGCGCATCGAACTGCAGGGGCTGTTCACCGTGCTGAACGTGACGCGCGTCGGACAGCTGCACCTGTACTACCGGGCCCGCTTGCTCGACACCGACTTCGCTCCCGGTCCCGAGACCATCGAAGCGCGGCTGTTCACCGAAGCGCAGGTGCCGTGGGACGACCTGGCGTTCCGATCGGTGCGCGAGACCCTGCAGTGCTATTTCGACGACCGCCGTCTGGGTCGCTTCGAGGTGCACTGCAGCGACCTCTGAGCCGGCGTTTCACACTGCGCCAGGGCGCAGTGCGAAGTCAGACTCAGGGTGACGTGGGCGCGTCGTTTGCTCGGGCGCTGACCCACGGGCCCGTCAGCCCATCGACGCCGCAATCCCACAGCGCTTGCGCATCGTCCGCGCTCACCACGCCTTCGGCATGCACCTGCAGCGACAGCGTGTGCAGCATCGTCACCAGACCCTTCACGAAGCCGGCTCGACCGACGTCGCCGCCGACCGCCAACGTGACCGAGGCGTCCAGCTTGACGTAATCCAGGCCCAGTTCAAACAGCCGGTCGATGCGCGCCAGGCGCTCGCCCGCATGCTCGAGCCCGACCCGCACGCCGAACGGCCGCAGCTGCCGGCTCAATTCACGCAGCAAATCGAAATGCTCCACCGCCGCGATCTCGGCCACCTCGATCCACAGCTGCCGTGCGGCGCGCGGCGATTGCTGCAGCAGCGCCCGCAGGCGTGCCGGCAAGGCGCCGTCCTTCAACGACGCCGGCGCCAGGTTGACGCAGCGCGGCTGTCCATCGCGCGCGATGTCGGCGAGCGCCAACACCACCGCCCGCTCGTCGATGATGGATGTCAGGCGACTGCGCAGCGCCAGCGGCAGCCAGATCGCGGCCGGCTCGAACGCGCCGTTCGGATCGATCTGGAGTCGCAGCGGGCATTCCAGATGAATCAGTGCTTGACTGACGCCCAGCACCGGATAACTCGCCAGCCGGATACGGCTTTCATCGAGCGCGTTGCGGATCAGCGAATACCAGGCCTCGCCGCCCTTCAGGGTGAGCGCGCCGGGCACGTGCGGGTCGACCTCGACGGCGAAACCGCCGCGGCTTTCCGCGCGTGCCAGCGCGAGGTCGGCGGCCGACATCAGCGTGGCGACCGCCGCGCCCTGGTGGATCTCGACCGCGCCGGCAGCCACCGACAAATGCGCGCCGAAGTTCGGCAACACCACGCGCAACACGTCACTGAGCGCCTGCGCCGTCTCGCGCGCCAACCCGCCGGCGGGCAGTGCCAATGCGAAGTCCGATCCGTTGAGCCGGCCGACATGGCAGTTGTGCACCAGCCGGCTGTAGTTCTGCAACGCCTGGGAAATTGCCTGGATCAGCCGATCGGTCGACGCGTGTCCGAGTTGCCGGTTGACCTCGGCGAGTTGCACCAGCCTCAGCAACACCAGCCCGCCTTCGGCGGTGCCGTCCTCGCGCTGCAACGAGGCGCTGAGCTGGCCGATGAAATGTTTGCGGTTCGACAAACCGGTCAACACATCGCAAGTGGCCTGCACACGCAGAGTCTCGACCTGCGCGGCCTGCCCCTCGAAGGCCAGCTTCAGGCGCGCCACCATTGAGTTCATCGCCCGGGTCAGGCGTCGCAACTCGGGCACGCCGGGCTCGGAAAGCGTCAGGTATTCGCCGCGCTCGAGACTGCGCGCCTGCTCGACGGTTCGGTCCAACGGACGTCTGATGCGGCCGACCAGCCACAGCGCCATCCAGCCGGCCAGCGCACCGATGGCCGCGAGTGCGCCAGTTGCCTGGAGGCTGCCGCGCCAGAGCGCGTCGTAGGCATACGCCGATTCGCTGACCAGTTCGACCCGCCCGAGCGCGCGCCAGCCGTCCGACACCTGCGCCACGCCGGGTGCGGCGTCGATCCGCAACAGCCGTTTGAACCAAGCCGGCGCGGCCTGCGTGGAGCGGTCGGCATCGCGCTGGAACAGCCTGCCGCCATCGGTGGCCGTGTAGCGCAGCGAGCGGTACGCACCGGTGTCGAACTGAGCCGACATCAACAGCGACATCAAGGCCTGATCACCTTGTTGCTGCGACAGCGCCAGCGCCAGCGCGGCCGCGTTGTCGTTGTTCTTCAGCTGCAACTGTGCCTGCAACGCGTCGCGGGTGGACACCGCCGTGACACCCACGCTGCCCACCAGCGCCAGCAGCAAGGTGCCCAGCAGCAACAACCAAATTTGTCGGATCAGGGACATGAGCCTTCCTATTCGAAGCCTTCGGCACGCGCCTTGGCGAGCACGTCGCGCCAGGGCGACAGCCGCGTGGTCGGATCATCCCCGCCCTGCGTACCGACGCCCTGCCACAGACCGACGCTGTTGAAACTGAACACCGGGGTCAGGTCGGTGCGGGCCGATGCAAGGCGCATGTCTTCCACCAGGTTGTCCAGGATCAGCGGCTCGGCGCCGGGCCGTGGATAGTAGGCCAGCACCATGTGGGCCTGAACGACGCCCGCCAGCACGGCGCGTACGTACACCAGACGCAGGCGAGCCGCCGGCACACCCAGCGCGACCAGGCTGAAATATTTCGCGATCACGTAGTCCTCGCAGTCGCCGCGTCCCTTCTCGAGCATCTCGAGCGGGCTGGCCCAGTAATCGGTCAGACCCCAGACCTGCGTGTCGGTGCTGTAGACGATGCGTTGGTTGTAGAACTCATTGATCGCCGTGAGCTTGTCGTTCTCATCGAGCGGCTGCAACTCGGTCAGCAAAGCCTGCAGAGCGCGCATGGCGACGACGGCCTTCGGTCCGTGCTGGCGCGCCGACAGTTGCATGCGGTCGCGGTCCCAGGCCCGAGGTGCGAGCAGCGTCAATGCCATCAGCGCCGCGACACACAGTCGCACGACGCCCATGCGGCTGCACCGCGCCGGGCCAGACCGAGCCGGCAGGACGACCGCACCGGTGCGACGGCTGGCTGGCGTCCGATCGCGTGAAACGAAAAATAGAGGTGGGGCAATCACGGGCGGCGCGGGATGAGCGCAGTGAACGCCCCGGCCCGACGGCCGCGCACGGCACGCCGCGCTTCGACGTTGTGGCACTGCCCCTTGTTCTCGTCGCGCCAGACCGGAACTTGAGGTGCGTTGAGGGCGCCTGGTCGAATCGCGTGCGCGAGCACCCAATCGGCGCGTGCTGCACCGTCAACGCGCATCGCGGCGACGCATCACGCACCGGGCGCATCGAACGTGCGCCAGGCATTGACGCCGGCCGTGCATCGCCAGCCCGCGGCGCGCGACGTGACGCCCTGCGGGCGAGCGTCTGGCGATATCGGGGTCACGACCCCGCCCGTCAGCGCGTCGGGCCAGGCATCGCCAGTCCGCGGCGCGCGACGAGGCGTTCTGCGTGTGAGCGCCTGGCAATGTCAGAGTCGCGCCCCCACGCGCTAGCGCGCCGGGCGGTGCATCGCCAACCCCGCAGCGCGCGACGCGGCGTTCTGCAGGTGAGCGTCTGGCAATGTCGGGTTACGCCTCCGCCCGCGAGCGTGTCCTCCTGCCCGCATTCAAGAGCGCCTGCGCGGTCCGGCTCTCCGGCTCTCCGGCTCTCCGGCTCTCCGGCTCTCCGGCTCTTCGACTCTTCGACTCTTCGGCTCTGCGGCTCTGCGGCTCTGCGGCTCTCCGGCTTTCAGCCCACGTTCACGGCTTCCTCGCTGGCAGAGTGATGCCGGGAAAGATCTTGATCACCGCGCTGTCGTCCTCTTTCGCGAAGCCGGCGCTCGACGCCTGCATGAACATCTGGTGCGCGGTGGCCGACAGCGGCAGCGGAAACTTGCTGGCGCGTGCGGTGTCGAGCACGAGGCCGAGGTCCTTGACGAAGATGTCGACGGCCGACAGCGGCGTGTAGTCGCCTGCCAGCACGTGCGCCATGCGGTTCTCGAACATCCAGCTGTTGCCGGCGCTGTGCGTGATCACCTCGTAGAGCGCGTCGGCGTCCAGACCTTCCCGCAGGCCGAGCGCCATGGCCTCGGCGGCGGCGGCGATGTGCACGCCGGCAAGCAGCTGGTTGATGATCTTCACCTTGCTACCGTTGCCGGCGCGGTCGCCGAGGCGGTAAACCTTCGCGGCCATTGCGTCGAGCGCGCCACCGGCCTTGGCATAGGCCGCGGCGCTGCCCGCGGTCATCATCGTCATCTGGCCGCTGGCGGCCTTGGCCGCGCCGCCAGAGATCGGCGCATCGAGGTAGAGCACGCCGCGCTCGGCCAGGCGCGCCTCGAGCGCGACCGACCAGCCGGGCGCCACCGTCGAGCACATCACGAACACGCTGCCGGGTTTTAACGCAGCGGCGGCGCCGTGCTCGCCAAACAGCACCGCCTCGGTCTGCTCGGCGTTGACGACGACGCTGACGACCACCTCGCACAGCGCCGCCAGCGCCGCCGGCGTGGTGCAGGCGGTGCCGCCCTCGGACGCGAAGGCCTGCGCCGCCTCGGCGCGCACATCGCACACGTGCACGTCGCAGCCGGCGCGGCGCAGCGACTGAGCTATGCCGAGCCCCATGGCGCCAAGGCCGATCACGCCGATGGGTGGGCTCATGCCGAGGGCTTTAAGGCGGTCGGTGGCCGGATGATCTTGCCGGCGCGCGCCGCCACCGACACCGGCGCGATCACACCGCCATCGACGAGCCGCTGCGCCGCGCTCTGCATGTGGCACACGGCCATGCGGCGCGCGCCGTCGACATCGTGCGCGGCGATGGCGGCAACAATGCCCGCATGCTCGGCGCGCACCGCATTCGCGAAGTCGGTGCGGCGTGACTCGTTGCCGCGCGTCACGCGCATCGCCTCGCGCAGGTACTGCTCGAGGAAGCCGAGCAAGAGACCGAACTGCGGATTGCCGGTGGCCTCGGCGATGCGGCGGTGAAACACCAGATCTTCGGCCACGCCGTCGGCGCCGGCCGCGGTGACGGCATCGAGTTTCGCAAGCGCATCGCGCAGACCGCGAATCTGCAAGCGCGTGGCGCGCTCGGCGGCGAGCGCGGCGATCTCGCCCTCGAGCGCGCGCCGCACTTCGACCACCTGCACCACCGAGGTCATTGAGGTCAGCACGCGCGAGTCGAATACCAGCGGCTGGCTCAGCGCTGCCGCATCGACGAACACACCCGATCCCTGGCGCGAGCGCAGCAGCCCACGCGAGCGCAGCTGGTGCATCGCCTCACGCACCACGCTGCGCGACACGCCATGCGACTGCGACAGCTGCGCCTCAGTGGGCAGCCGGTCACCGGGTTGCAAGTCGCCGCATTCAATTTTCGCAGCCAGCAGCAGCGCGAGCCGGTCCGACAGCCGCTCGATCGACATCGGCTGCGGCGGCAGCCCGGAGCCCGCTGCGCCCATCACGCGCCCGCTGCGGCGGGCCGCGGAGCCGCGCACGTGTTGAGGTAGACGGCGTAAAGCGAGGTGGTCGCACAGATAAAGAGACGATTCAGTTTTGCGCCACCGAAACAGACGTTCGCCGCCGCTTCGGGCAGGCGGATCTTGCCGAGCAGCGTGCCGTCACTGCCGTAGCAGTGCACGCCGTCGCCCGCGCTCGACCACAGGTTGCCGTGCACGTCGATGCGAAAGCCGTCGAACAGGCCCGCGGTCGAGGTCGCGAACACCTTGCCGCCGGCCAGGCTGCGGCCGTCGGGATTCACCTGAAAACAACGGATGTGGCGCGGCCCGTCGGGCACGTGCGTGGCACCGGTGTCGGCGACGTACAGCAGCCGTTCGTCGGGCGAGAAAGCCAGCCCGTTCGGCTGCACAAAGCCGCTCGCGACGCACTCGATCGGGCCGCCGTCGGCGCTGACGCGGTAGACGTTGCGCGCGCCAATCTCGCTCGTCGCGGCCTCACCTTCGTAGTCGCTGTCGATGCCATAGCTCGGGTCGGTGAACCAGAGGCTGCCGTCGGACTTCACGACCACGTCGTTCGGGGAGTTGAAGCGCTTGCCTTCGAAGTGCGAGGCGAGCACGCTGCGGCTGCCGTCGTGCCCAGTGCGCGAGACGCAGCGCCCGCGGTGCTCGCACGAGACGAGCCGGCCTTGCAGATCGACCGTGTGGCCATTGCTGTTCATCGCCGGCTGGCGGAACACCGAGACCGACCCGTCGGTCTCGTCCCAGCGCAGCATGCGGTCGTTCGGAATGTCGGACCAGACCAGGTAGCGTCCGGCCGCAAACCACGCCGGACCTTCGGCCCAGCGGCAGCCGGTATGCAGCTTTTCGACCTGCGCGGTCGAGAAGAAGAGCGCGCCGAAGCGCGGGTCGATCGCCTCGAAGCCGGGCGTCTGTTCGGCAGCCATGGGCGTGTTCCTGGGGGTCTTGGTGGGGTTCAGGCCGAATGGCGGCGGCCACGGCCGTAGATCAGCAGCATGCCGATGATGACGACGCCGTAGATCACCTGACGGCCCATCTCGGGGATCTGCGCTACCGACAGGATCGACTGCAGCAGCGTGATCAGCACCACGCCCACGATCGTGCCGAGGTACGAACCGCGGCCGCCGAGGATGTGGGTGCCGCCGAGCACCACCGCAGCGATCGCGGGCAACTGGTAGGCATCGCCCATCGCCTGGTAAGCCTTGGTCGAGTAGCCGGTCAGCAACACGCCGGCCGCGGCCGAACAGGCGCCGGCGATGACGAAGCACAGCAGCGTGACGCGGCGCGTGTCGATGCCCGAGAGGTAGGCCGCGCGCTCGCTGTTGCCCACCGCGTAGATCGAGCGGCCGAGGGTGGTGCGGTGCAGCAGGAACATCGTCGCGCCGCCGATCACGACCCACACCAGCAACGCGTTCGGCAGGCCGAACACGGCGCGGCCAGTGGCAAGCACCTGCATGGCCGGCGTGGCGCGGTCCTGCGGCGCAAATCCACCGGTCTGCAGCACGATCAACCCCTGCGCCACCGCGTTGATGCCGAGCGTGAAGATCATCGACGGCACGCGCAGGTAGGCCACTCCCAGTCCGTTCACCAGCCCGAGCGCGGCGCCGCAGCCAATGCCGAACGGAATGGCAACCAGCGCGCCCGTCTCGCCCCACCAGCCGGCCGCGGCGGTCGACATCATGCCGCCGACCGTCACGACCCACGGCACCGACAGGTCGATGCCGCCAAGCAGGATCACCAGCATCGCGCCAGTGGCGACGACGCCGAGGAACGAGGCAATCTGCAGTTGCAGCAGCAGGTAATCGGCCGATAGGAAGTTGCTCGAATAGAGGCTTCCGACCAGCAACAGGCCGACCGTGCACAGCGCACCGGCCAACACCGGCAGGTGGGCGGAATTCTTGACGCGCAGCGCGAGCGTGTTCATCGGAGTGTTGTGGGCAACGTCATCGGAACTGATCGAGCCGGTTGTCGAGCTTGAGCAGCCGCACCGCACCCAGGCTGACGGCCACCAGCAGGATCACGCCCTGGAACAGCGGCTGCCACAGCGGTTCGAGGTCGAACACGAACAACAGGTCGCCGATCGTGCGCAGCGTGAACGCGCCGAAGATCGACCCGATCGCGCTGCCCGCTCCACCCGACAGCACGACGCCCCCAAGCACCACCGCGGCGATCGAGTTCAGCGTGTAGACACCGCCGATCGCGGCAGAGGCCTCGCCTGAGAACGTCACGCAGGTCAGCAGCAGGCCGCCCACCGCGGCCAGCAACCCGGTGAGTGTGTAGGTGAGTATCTTGGTGCGGCCGATCGCGACACCCGACATGTAGGCCGCGGCCTCCGACGATCCGATGGCGAGCGCCGCCCGCCCGAGCGGCGAACGCCGCAGCGGCACCCACACCGCGAGCACCACGCCGAGCAGCACGACGAGCATCGTCGGCACGCCGCCGGGCAGCGTGCCGGTGAGGCCCTCGGCGAAGCCGGCGTGGATGTCGCCGCCCGGCACGGGACGCAGTCCGAGCGAGAAGCCGAAATAGATGATGCCGGTGGCCAGCGTCGTGATGATCGGCTGCAGCCGCCCGTAGACGATGATGCAACCGTTGACGTAGCCGCACGCCGCGCCCAGCGCCAGAACCGCCACCACGCCAAACGCCACCTGTAACGGTGTGCCGACGACGAGGTGCGAAGCCAGGCAGTTCGCCAGCACGAACACCATGCCCACCGAGAGGTCGATGCCGCCGGTGAGGATCGGCAGCGTCTGCGCCATCGCGACGACTGCGAGCAGCACGCCCTTGTTCGCCGCCGTGGTCAGCACCGGAACCGTCCAGCCGACCTGGTGCTTGGCGATATAAAGCGCGAAGATCACCGCGAACAACGCTGCCGCAGCGAGCGTCGCGCGGTGTTCGCGCAGCCAGTAGTAGCGATCCGACCGGGTCATGACTGCTCCTCGTGCCATACGTACATCGCTCGATCCCCCGCGGGCATGCGGGCTGGCTTGCGAGCGGTCCTGCGCTCGGCCCGAGGACGCAAAGCAGGCGAGGTGGCTTTCATGCGGCTTGTGCCTCCAGGTTCAGCGCACTCGAGACGAGCGCGTGTTCGGTCAGCTCGGCGCCCGCCAGCCAGCGCACGATGCGGCCGTCGAAGAACACCGCGACGCGGTCGCAGCAGCCGATCAGCTCGGCGTAGTCGGTCGAGTACAGCAGCACCGCGGTGCCGGCGTCGGCCAATTGCCGCAGCAGCGCATAGATCTCCTGCTTGGTGCCGACGTCGATGCCCCGCGTCGGGTCGCTGAGCAGCAGCACGCGCGGCGCGTTCATCAGCCACTTGCCGATCACCACCTTCTGCTGGTTGCCGCCCGACAACGTGCCGACTGCCGCGCCGGCGTCAGGCGCCTTGATCTGCAGGCGCCGGATCATCTCGGCGACCGCCGCGCCCTCGGCCGCGGCGCCCACCACGCCAGCGCGGCTGTAACGGTCGAGTGCCGCAAAGCTGAGGTTGTCGTTGACCGACATCGGCAGCATCAAGCCGTCGGTCTTGCGGTCTTCCGGCACGAGCGCGATGCCGATCGCATCGCTCTTGGCGTGTTTCGGGTCGTGCACGGCGACAGGCGTGCCGGCCAGCCGCACCTCGCCGGTCGCCCCGCGCAACACACCAAACAGCGCGAGGAACAACTCGCGCTGGCCCTGGCCGTCGAGACCTCCGAGGCCGACGATCTCGCCGGGCCGCACGGCGATGTCGATGTCGTGCAGGCGGCCGCCCCAACCCAGCTTGCGCGTCTCGAGCACTGGCACGCCAGCCGCTTCGCGCAGCGCGGGTTTGGGCGGGAAGGCATGCGCGATGTCTCGGCCGATCATCATCTCGACCGTCTGCGCATCACTTTGCGAGCCGGCCGCGAAGGTGGCCACGTGGCTGCCGTTGCGAAATACCGAGCAGTCGTCGGCCAACTGCTTGATCTCGTTCATGCGGTGCGAGATGTAGACGATCGCCATGCCCTCGCCGCGCAACCGCCTGAGCAGTGTGAACACGCGTTCGACGTCGGCCGCGGTCAGCGCCGAGGTGGCCTCGTCGAGGATCAGGATCTTCGGATCGCGCGCCAGCGCCTTGGCGATCTCGACCATCTGCCGGCGCGACAGCGTGAGGCTGTCGACCGGCGCGAGCGGGTGAATGTCTTCGGCGCCGGCACGCGCCAGCGCTGCCTCGGCAATGCGCCGCTGCGCCTTGCGGTCGACCAAGCCGAAGCGCTTTGGCGGATTGGTGATGCAGATGTTGTCGGCCACGCTCAGGTCGGGCATCAGCGACAGCTCTTGAAAGATGCACGCGATGCCGGCGCGCACCGCCTCTTGGGGGTGCGCAAAGCGACGCTCCACGCCGTCGAGCACAAGACGCCCGGAGTCGGGCTGGACCACGCCGGCCATGATCTTGATGAGCGTGGACTTGCCCGCGCCGTTCTCACCGAGCAGCGCATGAATGCGCCCCCGCCCCACTGCGAATTGCGCGCGCTCGAGCGCACGCACCCCGCCGTAGCGTTTGGCGATGTCGATCAGTTGCAGAACGGGTTCCATGGCTCAGTAGGCACGACGCAAGAGCGGGAGAACTGTCGGGAAGCTTCGGCCAAGCAGGGCTTGCACGTGGCGCTCGGTCTAGGCAGGGACCGTACCTGCCGCCTGGACCACGCAGAAGCACGCGGCGACTTGGCCGGCCGGCGCCCCCTCAGGGGGCCGGTCGCCGCACCCGCCGGCAAGGAGCCGTCGCGGGATTAGTTGTTCTTTTCGTCCTTTGACATGATGTCGGTCGCCTTCAGATTCACGTCGCAGGCCGGGAACTCATTGGTGGTGAAGAAGTTGTCGGTCAGGTCGGGGTAAAAGTTTTCGCCGGCCTTGAAGTTGGGATGGCTGACTTGCGGAATCGGCACCGAGATCATCTGCGGCATCACCTTGCCCTGCAGCGCAGCCACGGCGGCCTTCATCGAGATCGCGACGAGGCCGGGTGACTGGCCGAGCGACAGGCACAGCAGACCATCTTTCGCCTTGGCCGCGCACAGTTTGCGGAAGCCGTTTTCGGCTTCACCTGCGACGGGAATCATCTTGTGCTTGGCATCGATCAGCGCACGCACTGCACCGGTGGTGCCACCCTGTACGAACATGCCGTCGAACTTCTTGTGCACCGCCACTGCGTCGGCAACGACCTTTTGTGCCGTTCCATCGTCCCAGTTACCGACGACTTCGACGATCTCAAACTTGTTGCCCGAAGCCTCGGCAACCTTGCGGAAGCCCAGGTGGCGGTCGCGGTCGACGGAATTGCCGGGCAGGCCGCGGACCTCGAGCAGCTTGCCCGACTTGGACGGGATGTTTTTCACCAGCCAATCGGCCGACTGCGCGCCCATCGCGAGTTGGTCTTCGTTGACCATCATCACCAGGTCGCTGTCGAGTACGTTGTCAAACGGCACGATCACGACGCCGGCGGCGTTGGCACGCTTGATCACCGGCGCGAAGGCCGTCGGGTTCACGGCGATGGTGACGATCGCGTCGTAGCCCGAATTGATGAAGTTGTCCATCGCCGCGATCTGGGCCGCCACGTCGGTGCCGGTCGAGACGATCTTGAATTCCTTGATCTGCGATTTCATCTCGGGCGTGGCGGCGTAGGCCTTGGCCATCTTGATCATCTGGATGCGCCACGTGTTGCCGACGAAGCCGTTGGCCAGCGCGATGCGGTACGGGCCTTTCTTGGCGGGCCACTGGAAATACTTGGTGCTGGCGTCCCAGGGCTTGAAGCAGCCTGGGTTTTCGCCGGGGCCGTTGACGATCGACGGTCCCGCGGCGAGCGCGGCGGTGGTTGATGCGACGAGGGCCGCGGCAGCGGCGATGCGAGTGAGCAAGTTCATCGAAGTCTCCTGGTTTTTTTGGATCGTATTACCCGAATGGCGAGCGCCGCGCGCTACCGCGCCGTACCGCGCGGGCCCTGCGTCCATCGACGTCGATTGGTCTGATTGGCAGGTAATCTTACGAGTTCGAGCGGGTGGAAATCAGTCGGGAAATACCCGTGGGCCCGCCTGAAATGAAAATCATCGCCGACCGAAGTTCAACACCGCCAAGCCGGCCGCGACCGGGGCCGCGAAATCACTTGAAGCACTTGCACGGCATCGAGGATCGGTTCCTCTGCCGATGGAGAAGACAGACCACATCACAGGGTAAGCAGCCGGCATGTCCTCCTGCGGACAAACACCCGGCGCCGCCTGCGTCGGTCAGGCGATCGACTGCTTGCCGGGCCGTGCCGCCCAAACGCTCAGCGCCGAACCGGCGGCAGATCGGTGCAAGCGCCTTCAAAGGCCTCGGCGGCCAGGCCGATGCTCTCACCCAGCGTGGGGTGGGGATGGATCGTCTTGCCGATGTCCACCGCGTCGGCACCCATCTCGATGGCCAGCGCGATCTCGCCGATCATGTCGCCGGCGTGGGTGCCGACGATGCCGCCACCGACGATCGCGTGCGTTTCCTCGCTGAACAGCAGCTTGGTGAAACCTTCGTCGCGGCCGTTGGCGATGGCGCGTCCCAACGCCGTCCAAGGGAACAGGCCCTTGCGCACCTTGATGCCCTTGGCCTTGGCCTCGTCTTCGGTGACGCCGACCCAGGCCACCTCCGGGTCGGTGTACGCCACGCTCGGAATCACGCGCGCATCGAACGCGGCCTTGGTGTCGCCGGCGGCCACTTCGGCAGCCACGTGCGCTTCGTGAACCGCCTTGTGCGCCAGCATCGGCTGGCCGACCAGGTCGCCGATCGCGAAGATGTGCGGCACGTTGGTGCGCATCTGGATGTCTACCGGTATGAAGCCGCGCTCGGTGACGGTTACGCCGGCCTTGTCGGCGCCGATCTTGTGCCCGTTCGGCGTGCGGCCCACAGCCTGCAGCACGAGGTCGTACAGGCCCTCGCTCTTGACACCGTCGAGGCCCTCGAATTGCATGCGGACGCCATCGGCCGTGGCCTCGGCGCCGACCGTCTTTGTCTTGAGCATCAGCTTGTCGAAGCGCGGTGCGTTCAGCTTCTGCCACACCTTGACCAGATCACGGTCGGCGCCCTGCATCAGGCCGTCGAGCATTTCGACCACGTCGAGCCGCGCACCGAGCGTGGAGTACACCGTGCCCATCTCGAGGCCGATGATGCCGCCGCCGATGACCAGCATGCGTTTCGGCGACTGGCGAAGTTCGAGCGCGCCCGTGGACGTGACCACGCGGGGATCGTCCTTCAGCGACGGGGTCTGCAGGAACGGCAGCTTCACCGCCTCGGAGCCGGCCGCGATAACGGCCTGCTTGAACTTCAGCGTCTGCTTGCCACCGCTGGCCAGTGCGACGGTGATGTGAAACGGGTCGATGAACTCGCCGCTGCCCTGCACCACCGTCACCTTGCGCATCTTGGCCATGGCGGCGAGCCCGCCGGTCAGCCTGCCGATGACTTTTTCCTTGTGGGTGCGCAAGCGGCCCAAATCGACCGAGGGTGCGGCGAAGGTGATGCCCAGTGCCTCGAAGTGCTTGACCTCGTCCATCACTGCCGCCACATGCAGCAGCGCCTTCGACGGGATGCAGCCGACGTTCAGGCAAACGCCGCCGAGCGTCGGATAACGCTCGACCAGCACGACCTTCATGCCGAGGTCGGCCGCGCGAAACGCCGCCGAGTAGCCGCCCGGGCCGGCACCGAGCACAAGCAGGTCGCACTCGACGTCGGCGCCGCCGGCGTAGCTCGCCGCGACCGGCGTGGCGGCAACCGGCGCGGGGGCTGCCAACGCGGCAGGCGCACCGGCAGTCGCTGTAGGCGTGGCAGGCGCGGGAGCGGCCGCTGCCGCTGCGCCTTCGGCCGCCAGCGACAGGATCACGCTGCCCTGGTTGACGGTGTCGCCCACCTTCACCTTGAGTTCTTTCACGACACCGGCGTGCGTCGACGGAATCTCCATCGAAGCCTTGTCGCTCTCGACCGAAATCAGGCTCTGATCGACCTTCACGGCGTCACCCGCCTTGACCAGCAGTTCGATGACGGCCACGTCCTTGAAGTCGCCGATATCCGGCACTTTCACGTCGATCAATGCCACAGCGGGCTCCTCGTCAGGGTGGGAAGGTGCGGCCCGGCAGGCCGGGTGTCACGCGCGTCAACGACCCGGCAGGCCAACGGACAGCCGCCGGTCAGCTTTGTCGAAGCCGCCAAGGCTGCCAATCCAGTCACAACAGGACGCGGCGGAAGTCCGCCAGCACCTGGCACAGATAGCCGTTGAAGCGCGCCGCCGAGGCGCCGTCGATCACGCGGTGGTCCCACGACAGGCTCAGCGGCAGCATCAGCCGCGGCTGGAACGCCTTGCCGTCCCACACCGCTTCAGTGCTGCTTTTGCAAACGCCCAGGATCGCCACTTCCGGCGCATTGATGATGGGTGTGAAGTACCGGCCGCCGATGCCGCCAAGCGACGAGATCGAGAAGCAGCCGCCCGTCATCTCGGCCGGGCCGAGCTTGCCCTCTCGGGCCTTCTTGGCCAGCTCCGACATCTCGCTCGAGATCTGGAAGATGCCTTTCTTGTCGGCGTCCCTGATCACCGGCACCATCAGCCCGTTCGGCGTGTCGGCGGCGAAGCCGATGTGGAAATACTGCTTCAGCACGATCTGATCGCCATCCAGCGATGCGTTGAAGTCGGGAAACTTCTTCAGCGCCGAAACGCAGGCCTTGATCAGAAACGCGAGCATCGTGACCTTGACGCCCGACTTCTCGTTTTCCTTGTTGGTCGAGACACGGAACGCCTCGAGCTCTGTGATGTCGGCGTCGTCGTGGTTGGTGACGTGCGGGATCAGCACCCAGTTGCGGTGCAGGTTGGCGCCGCTGATCTTCTTGATGCGGCTCAGGTCCTTGCGCTCGACCGGGCCGAATTTCGCGAAGTCGACCGTCGGCCACGCCAGCAGGCCCGGGAAGCTGCCGCCCGAGGCCGCGGCCGCCGCGGGAGCCTTTTGCACTTGCGCCTGCGCCTGCGTGTGCACGCTGCCGGCCATCACGCCCTTGACAAAGCCGTTGACGTCCTCTTGCGTGATGCGGCCCTTCGGCCCGGTGCCCTTCACCTCGCCAAGCGGCACGCCGAGTTCGCGCGCGAGCTTGCGGATCGTGGGCGAGGCATGCGGCAAGGCGGCAACGGCGCCGGCAGTGGGTTGGTGCGCCGGCATCGCGACAGGTGCGGCAATGGCAGCAGCGCCAGCTACAGCCCCAGCTCCAGCCGCATCAGCAGCCGGCAGCGCCACGCTCGCCTTCACTGCGCTGACCGGCGCGGGCGCGCCCGGCACGGCGGCAGACACAGGCGCCGCAGCCGGCAGTGCACCGCCGCTGGCTTGCACGACCACCAGGGGACTGCCCTTGGAGATCTTGTCACCCACCTTGACCAGCACGTCCGTCACCACCCCGGCGTGCGACGACGGTATTTCCATCGAGGCCTTGTCGCTTTCCACCGTGACCAGGCTCTGTTCAACCTTGATCGTGTCGCCGGGCTTGACGAACACCTCGATCACGGCGACTTCGTCGAAGTCACCGATGTCGGGCACCGTGACCTGTACCGGGCCGGACGGAGCGTCTTCGGCCGCAGGCGCGGACGCTGCGGGCGCCGAAGCGGGCGCCGGTGAAGGCACGGACGCTGCCGCGGCAGCTGGCAACGGTGCGGCGGCGGCCTGTGCAGCGGAACCCGATGCAGCAGCAGGAGGCGATGGCGCCGAGGTGGGTGCTGCGGTCTCTAACATCAGTACCAGCGACCCCTCGGCCACCTTGTCGCCGACCTTGACCTTCAGCTCTTTCACCACGCCGGCGTGCGACGACGGAATCTCCATCGAGGCCTTGTCGCTTTCAACCGTGATCAGCGACTGTTCCGCTTTCACGGTGTCGCCGGGTTGGACCAGCAATTCGATGATTTCAACTTCCTTGAAGTCGCCGATGTCGGGCACCTTCACTTCGACCATTGCCATTTTTGTAGTCTCCGTCGTCAGGACCTGACCGAAGGTGCCAAGCCCGCGCACCGGGGGTGCATCCGCACCGCTGGGTACTTTAGGCGTAAAGGGGATTGATCTTGTCGGCGTCGATGCCGTACTTCGCGATCGCCTCGGCAACCTTGGTCACCGGCAGCGCGCCCTCGTCGGCCAGCGCCTTGAGCGCCGACACGACAATGTAATGCCGGTTGATTTCGAAATGCTCGCGCAACTTGCTGCGAAAGTCGCTGCGGCCGAAGCCGTCGGTGCCGAGCACACGGTAGGTGCGGTCCTTCGGCATGAAAAGGCGAATCTGCTCGGCGTAGTTCTTCATGTAGTCGGTCGACGCGATCACCGCGCCGGCGTACTTTTCGAGTTGCTGCGCGACGAACGGCACGCGGGGTGCCGCGGTTGGGTGCAGCAGGTTCCAGCGTTCCACATCCTGCCCGTCGCGCGCCAGCTCGTTGAAGCTCGGGCAGCTCCAGACGTTGGCGGCCACTCCCCACTCGGACTCGAGCAGCGCCTTGGCGGCGATGCTCTCGCGCAGGATCGTGCCGCTGCCCAGCAGGTTGACGCGCGGCGTTTTGCCCGTGCTTTCCTCCAGCAGGTACATGCCTTTGATGATCTGGTCTTCGGTTCCCAGCTTGAGGCCCGGCATCGGGTAGTTCTCGTTGAGCAGCGTGAGGTAGTAGTAGACGTTGTCCTGCTTCTCCACCATGCGCTTCAAGCCGTGGTGCAAGATCACGCCGACCTCGTGCGCGAAGCTCGGGTCGTAGCTGATGCAGTTCGGGATCGTGCTGGCCAGGATGTGGCTGTGGCCGTCTTCGTGCTGCAGCCCTTCGCCGTTCAGCGTGGTGCGCCCCGAGGTGCCGCCGAGCAGAAAACCGCGCGCCTGCATGTCGCCGGCCGCCCAGGCCAGGTCGCCGATGCGCTGAAAACCGAACATCGAGTAGTACACGTAAAACGGCACCATGATGCGGTTGTTGGTCGAGTAGCTGGTCGCAGCGGCGATCCAGCTGCTCATGCCGCCCGGCTCGTTGATTCCCTCCTGCAGCACCTGGCCTGCCTTGTCCTCTCGGTAATACATCACCTGGTCCTTGTCGACCGGCGTGTAGTTCTGGCCCGCGGGGTTGTAAATACCGATCTGCCGGAACAGTCCTTCCATGCCGAAGGTGCGGGCTTCGTCGACCAGGATCGGCACGACGCGCGGCCCGAGCGCCTTGTCGCGCAGCAAGATCGTCAGGAAGCGCACGAACGCCTGCGTGGTGCTGATCTCGCGGCCTTCCACCGTGGCGTCGAGCACCGGCTGGAAGGTCTCGATCGACGGCACCGTGAACTGCTCGTCGGCCTTGGCCCGGCGCTTTGGCAAATAGCCACCGAGCGCGGCGCGGCGCTCGTGCAGGTACTTCATCTCCGGCGTGTCGTCCGCCGGCTTGTAGAACGGCAGGCTCGGCAGGTCGCTGTCGGCCACCGGGATGTTGAAGCGGTCGCGGAAGAATTTGATGTCGTCGTCGGTCAGCTTTTTGGTCTGGTGCGCGGTGTTCTTGCCCTCGCCCGCACTGCCCATGCCCCAGCCCTTGACGGTCTTGACCAGCAGCACCGTCGGCTGTCCGGTGTGATTGGTTGCACGGTGGAACGCCGCGTACACCTTTTGCGCATCGTGGCCGCCGCGGCGCAGGTTCCAGACGTCGCTGTCGCTCATCTTGGCAACCATTTCCAGCGTGCGCGGGTCGCGGCCGAAGAAATGCTTGCGCACGAACGCACCTTCGTTGGCCTTGAACGCTTGGTAGTCGCCGTCCAGCGTGTCCATCATGATCTTGCGCAGCGCACCGTCCTTGTCGCGCGCCAGCAGCGGGTCCCAGTTGCTGCCCCAGATCAACTTGATCACGTTCCAACCGGAACCACGGAACTCGCCTTCCAGTTCCTGGATGATCTTGCCGTTGCCGCGCACCGGGCCGTCCAGGCGCTGCAGGTTGCAGTTGACCACGAAGATCAGGTTGTCGAGCTTCTCGCGAGCCGCCAGCCCGATCGCGCCCAGGCTTTCGGGCTCATCCATCTCGCCGTCACCGCAAAACACCCAGACCTTGCGCTTGGACGTGTCGGCGATGCCGCGTGCGTGCAGGTACTTCAAAAAACGGGCCTGGTAGATCGCCATCAGCGGTCCGAGTCCCATCGACACGGTCGGGAACTGCCAAAACGCTGGCATCAGCTTCGGGTGCGGGTAGCTCGACAAACCCTTGCCACCCACTTCCTGGCGGAAGTTGAGCATCTGTTCTTCGCTCAGCCGGCCCTCAAGGAATGCGCGCGCGTAAATGCCCGGCGCGCTGTGACCCTGGATATACAGCAGGTCGCCGCCGTGGTCCTCGTTGTCGGCGTGCCAGAAGTGGTTGAAGCCGGCGGCGAACATGTGCGCCACCGAAGCGAACGAGCTGATGTGACCGCCTAAATCGCCACCGTCGGCCGGGTGCAGCCGGTTGGCCCGCACCACCATCACCATCGCGTTCCAGCGCATGTAGGCGCGAAGGCGGCCTTCCAATTCGAGGTTACCGGGGCTGCGTTCTTCTTGGTCAGGCGCGATCGTGTTCGTGTACGGCGTGTTGGCCGAAAAAGGCACTTCGATGCCGGCCTGCCGGGCATGGTCGATCAACTGTTCCAGCAGAAAGTGGGCCCGCTCTCCGCCCTCGGCACCGATCACCGCCGACAGCGCGTCCAGCCATTCGCGGGTCTCTAACGCGTCGGCGTCGTTGCGCGCGGCACCTTCGAACGAGTCGGGCATTGCTGACATGAAGATCTCCAAATTTGCGGTTGTGTCAACTGTCTCACAGGCCGAGCGGTCTTCCAAACAGCGCTGGTTCGTTTCATACCGAAAGAAACAAGATCATTTTCCGCCACACCCGGTTACCGAAGCGACCCTCGATAATCCAGGCATGCAGACGGCACCCGATGCAATTTCACCAGCAGCCACGACCCGCACTTGGTCGGAGCGAATTTTCGGACGCTGGTGGCGTCGGCAGTCGCCTGCGCGCCAGGACCGCTTTGCCACGCTCGGACCATTGGTTTCGGTGCTGCTGTTCCTGGCTGCAATCATTCTGGCGTTTTGGTACTTGCGCAATGAGGAATTTGACAGGGCACAGGAATCGGTCAAGCGCGATACTGAGATTGCGCAACAGCAAATCCGGTTGCGGTTGATAGAAAACCAGGAACAGTTGGTTCGCATTGCCCGCGAAGTGTCGACGCTGGCCATCGAACAGAACGACTTTTCGGCCCAAGCCGCCACTTTTACCGGTGAGCGGCCCGAGATCACGAATTTGCTCTGGATCACGTCCGCGGGGGCGCGCCGCATCAGCTACTCGGCCACGACATTTCTCACTGAGATCGGCGAGGGCGCCGACCGCAACTCGGCCTCGCTGCCGCAAGACTCTCGCAACGTTGAGCCGGCCGCCGCCTTCGATGCCGCCCGCTCGCAGCGCCAGCCGGTCTATTCCAAGCCCTTCACCGACGTCTACGGTCACTGGGTGTTCCAGGTCTACGTTCCGCTGATCGACCGCAGTGCATTCGCCGGCGCGTTGGTCGCCGAGTATTCGGTCGAGACGCTGATGCGCTACGCCGTGCCGCCCGAGGTGTCGAGCCGGCACCCTGTGTCGGTGTTGAACGCGGCGGACAGGACGTTGTTCAGTACCGTCACTGGCATGCCCGGCAGCGCGATGAAGCGGCCGTCGATCGTGCACGATGTGCCGCTCGCACCGGCAGGCAACGGGCTGGTGCTGCGCGGCCAGGGCTACCGCAACTCGATCGGGCTCATCAGCAACACGCTTTTCTGGATGGTTGCGGCGTTGTCGGTGCTGACCGTCTGGATGCTGCTGGGCACTTGGCGGCACATGAAACGCCGTCTGCAGATGCAAAACGCACTGGTGACCGAGACCAATTTTCGCCGCGCGATGGAAAACTCGATGCTCACCGGCATGCGCGCGATGGACATGGAGGGCCGCATCACCTACGTCAACCCGGCGTTCTGCGCGATGACCGGCTTTTCCGAAGTGGACCTGATCGGCCGGCGGCCGCCCTTCCCGCACTGGCCACCCGATCGTTTCGAAGAAAACAAGCGGCTGTTTCAGCAAGAACTGCAGGGCCGCAGCCCAGCCGGCGGCATCGAGGTCAAGGTGATGCGCAAGGACGGCGCGCTGTTCGACTCGCGCATGTACGTGTCGCCGCTGATCGACCCGAAGGGCATGCAGACGGGCTGGATGACCTCGATGACCAACATCACCGAGGCCAAGCGGATCCGAGATCAGCTGTCGGCCTCGCACGAACGTTTCACCACTGTGCTCGAGGGGCTGGACGCGGCGGTGTCGGTGCTGTCCGTGCAGCAGGGCGAGTTGCTCTTCGCCAACCGCTCGTACCGGTTGTGGTTTGGCGCCGATTCGCAGGGCCACGCGCAGCTAGCCGGCGGTGGCCCGGGCCAGCCGTTCCTGGCCGAACTCGACGACTCGGTCGATGACCTCGGCGGACTGCCCACCCAGGAACTGACCGAGGCCGCCACCGATTCGCGCGAGGTGCTGATCGAGTCGCTGCAAAAGTGGTTCGAGGTGCGCACGCGCTACCTGCAGTGGACCGACGGCCGGCTGGCGCAGATGTTGATCGCCACCGACATCACCGCGAGGCGCAACGCCGAGGCGTTGTCAGCCAGCCAGGCCGACCGGGCGCAGGTGACGAGCCGCCTGGTGACGATGGGCGAGATGGCGTCGTCGGTCGCGCACGAACTGAACCAGCCGCTGACGGCGATCACCAACTATTGCAACGGCATGGTGTCGCGCGTCAAGAATGACGCGATCCAAAAGGACGATCTGATCGCTGCGCTGGAAAAGACGTCGCGCCAGGCGCAGCGTGCCGGCCAGATCATCCACCGCATCCGCGCCTTCGTGAAGCGCAGCGAGCCAGTGCGGCAGGCCGCGCAGGCGCAGGTCATCATCGACGACGCCGTGGAGCTCGCGGGCATCGAGCTGCGCCGGCGCAACGTCGCGATCCACACCTATGTGGCCCAACGGCTGCCGATGCTGATGGTTGACCCGATCCTGATTGAGCAGGTGCTGCTGAACCTGTTGAAGAACGCCGCCGAAGCGATCGACGGTGCGCGACTGCCGCCGGCGCGGCGCAACATTGAACTGCGCGTGGTGCCGCGCCACACGTCCGAGGAGGGTGGTGTCATCGAATTCAGCGTCACCGACATGGGGCCGGGACTGAAGGACGAGGTCATCAGCCGCATGTACGAAGCCTTCTTTTCGACCAAAGTCGATGGACTGGGCATCGGTCTGTCGCTGTGCCGCTCGATCATCGAAAGCCACCGTGGGCGGATCACGGCACACAACCTTTACAATGGAAATGTGGCAATTGGGTGTCGCTTTTCGTTCACGCTTCCGGTGGAAATCACCCGCAGCAACGCCCCAGTCAACTCGACCAACCCGGCCCTCATGTCATGAGCTTGATCCCGAAAAAAGGCAACGTGTACGTGGTCGACGACGACGAGGCTGTGCGCGATTCGCTGCAATGGCTGCTCGAGGGCAAGGACTACCGCGTCAAGTGCTTCGACTCGGCCGAGTCGTTCCTGTCGCGCTTCGATCCGCGCGAAGTGGCTTGCCTGATCGCCGACATCCGCATGGACGGCATCAGTGGTCTTGAACTGCAGGACCGCTTGATGGAGCGCCGCTCGCCACTGCCGATCGTCTTCATCACTGGCCACGGCGACGTGCCGATGGCCGTCACGACGATGAAAAAGGGGGCGATGGACTTCATCGAAAAGCCCTTCAAGGAAGATGAATTGCTCGGTCTGGTGGAACGCATGCTCGACCAGGCCCGTTCGGCTTTTTCACAGCATCAGGTCGCGGCCAGCCGTGACGCGCTGCTGTCTCGGTTGACGACCCGCGAAGCGCAGGTGCTCGAGCGCATCGTTGCCGGCCGCCTGAACAAGCAGATTGCCGACGACCTGGGAATCAGCATCAAGACGGTGGAGGCACACCGCGCCAACATCATGGAAAAGCTCAACGCGAACACGGTGGCCGACCTGCTCAAAATTGCGCTCGGCGCCCAGGCGAAAGTCTGACGCCCACTCCACTCAACCGCGCCGCGCCTGGCAGCGGCACTGTATCGAGGGCCGCTGCACAGTGGCCCTCTTCGTTTCCAAGGACCGTGCACCGATGACTGCTCTGCGCATTGATGGCATCGAGCTATCCGTCCGGCTTCGCAGCGCGGCGATGGAGCGCACCGCGGCGCTGACAAAGCTCGGCCACCGGCCTGGATTGGCTGTGATTCTGGTCGGTGACGACCCGGCCAGCCTGGTGTATGTGCGCAACAAGGTCAAGGCCTGCAGCGACGTCGGCCTGCACTCGGTGCTCGAACGCCACGACGCGTCGATGTCGCAAAAGGCGTTGCTGGCGCGCATCGAGGCGATGAACCACGACCCGACCATCCACGGCATCCTCGTGCAGATGCCGCTGCCCGGGCACATCGCCGCTCAGCGCGTCATCGAGTCGATTGCCACGCACAAGGATGTCGACGGCTTCTCCGTGCTCAGCGCCGGCGAGCTGATGACGGGATTGCCGGGATTTCGTCCGTGCACGCCTTACGGATGCATGAAACTGATCGAGAGCACCGGTATCGACCTGCGCGGCAAGCACGCGGTCGTGATCGGCCGCAGCAACACCGTCGGCAAGCCGATGGCGCTGATGCTCTTGCAAGCCAATGCGACCGTCACCATCTGTCACAGTGGTACGTTGGATCTGGCGCACCATACGCGGCAGGCCGATGTCGTGGTGGTGGCGGTCGGGCGGCGCAACACGCTGACCGCCGACATGGTCAAGCCCGGCGCGATCGTGATCGACGTGGGCATGAACCGCAACGCCGACGGCAGGCTGTGTGGCGATGTCGATTTTTCCGGTGTGAACCAGGTGGCCGGTGCGCTCACGCCGGTGCCCGGCGGCGTCGGGCCGATGACCATTACCATGCTGCTCGTCAACACGATAGAGGCTGCCGAACGCGCGGCAGCCAGTTCGAACTGATCCGGAGTCTGTCTAGATGCACACACCGCCCGTCAATCCATTGCTCGATACACGCGGCCTGCCACGCTTCTCCGAGATCCGCCCCGAACACATCACCGGGGCGGTCGATGAGTTGCTGCGCGACGCCAATGCAGCGCTCGAACTCGCCACCAGCGAAGCGGTGCCGGCCGAGTACGAAGCCCTGTCGGCCGTGCTTGATGTCGCCACTGAACGGCTCGGTTTTGCGTGGGGCGCCGTGTCGCACCTGAACGCGGTCGTCAACACGCCCGAACTGCGGGCTGCCTACACCGAGAACATGCCGCGCGTGGTCGAATTCCACACCCGGCTGGGCGCCGACGAGCGCCTGTATGCGAAGTACCGTGCCATGCTGGCCGACCCGCGTTCGGCGCATCTGTCAGCTGCGCGGCGGCGCGCGCTGGACAATGCGCTGCGCGACTTCGTGCTGTCGGGCGCGGCGCTGGAAGGCGCGGCGAAGGTACGTTTCGCCAAGTTGCAGGAAGCGCAGGCCGAGCTCGGACAGAAGTTCTCGGAACATGTGCTCGACGCCACCGACGCCTACGCCTATCACGCCAGCGCCGCCGAACTGACCGGCGTGCCCGAAGACGTGCAGCAGGCGGCTCGCAAGCTGGCCGAATCCGAAAGCCGGGAAGGCCACAAGATCACGCTGCACTTCCCAAGTTATTTTCCGGTGATGCAGTACGCTGAAGATCGCGCTCTGCGCGAACGGCTGTACACGGCATACGTCTCGCGCGCCAGCGAACTCGGCCCGCCCGAGCGCGACAACACTTCGGTGATGCGATCTTTGCTCGAACTGCGCCAGGAGGAAGCTCGGCTGCTCGGTTACGGCAATTACGCCGAAGTGTCGATGGTGCCGAAGATGGCCGAGTCGCCGCGCCAGGTCAGCGAGTTCCTGCGTGACTTGGCCCGCCGCGCCCGGCCGAGCGCCGAACGCGACCTGGCCGAGGCGCGCGAATTTGCCGCGCGCGAACTCGGACTGCCCGAGTTGGCCGTCTGGGACCTGCCCTTTGTCAGCGAGAAGCTGAAGGAACAGCGCTACGCCTACAGCGAGCAGGAAGTGAAGCAATATTTCACCGAACCGAAGGTGCTCGAGGGGCTGTTCGGCATCATCGAAACCCTGTTCGAAGTCAGCATCCGTCCCGACGACGCGCCGGTCTGGCACCCCGACGTGCGATTCTTTCGCATCGAACGCAAGCTTCCCGGTCAGGCCGATGCCGCTCCGGAGCTGGTCGCGCAGTTCTACCTCGACCCGTATGCCCGCCCCGGCAAGCGACCCGGCGCGTGGATGGACGACGTGCGCAGCCGCTGGGCGCGGCCCGACGGCAGGTTGCAGACGCCGGTCGCGCACCTGGTGTGCAACTACACCGCGCCGGCCGAAGGCAGGCCGGCGCTGCTGACGCACGACGACGTGACCACCCTGTTCCACGAGTTCGGCCATGGCCTGCACCACATGCTGACGCAGGTCGACGAACTGGGCGTGTCGGGCATCTCGGGCGTCGAATGGGACGCGGTGGAGCTGCCCAGCCAGTTCATGGAAAACTTTTGCTGGGAATGGGATGTGCTGCGTCACCTGACCGCCCACGTCGACACCGGCGAGCCATTGCCGCGCGCTTTGTACGACCGCATGCTGGCGGCCAAGAATTTCCAGAGCGGCCTGCAGACCTTGCGTCAGGTCGAATTCGCATTGGTGGACATGCGCCTGCATGCCGAGCCCGGCAGCGAAGCCGACATCGCGGCGCTGGTCGCCGAGGTGCGCCGCGAAGTCGCGCTGCTGCCGCCGCCCAAATTCAACCGTTTCCTGCACAGCTTCTCGCACATCTTCGCGGGCGGCTATTCGGCCGGCTACTACAGCTACAAATGGGCCGAGGTGCTGTCGGCCGATGCCTGGAGCGCCTTCGAGGAAGCCGCCGCCAGCGGCGCCGTGCTCGACCTGGAAACCGGACGCCGCTACCGCAGGCAAGTGCTCGAGGCCGGTGGCAGCCGGAGCGCGATGGACAGCTTCAAGGCGTTTCGCGGCCGCGAACCGAACATCGACGCCTTGCTGCGCCACCAAGGCCTGGCTTGAGTTGCGCCAGCCAGGATGTCCTTCGAATCAACCCCGGAGAGATGCTCATGAAGTCCCACCCTGCCCGCCTCGTCCTCGCGAACGCTCGAGGGGTCGCCGGTCCGATGTGGATGTTGTCGGTCGCGGCGTCGTTGCTGCTGGCCAGCACAGCCAGCCTGGCCCAGTACAAGGTGATCGGCCCGGACGGCAAGATCACCTACACCGACCGGGCGCCCGGCCCCAGCGATGGCAAGGTGTCGGCACTCGGCGCGCGCGGCGAAGCAGCACCAGCCGAGCTGCCGCTGCCGCTGGAATTGCGCCAGCCAGTGGCCCGCTACCCGGTCACGCTGTATGTCACGACCGACGCGTGTGCGCCTTGCAACACGGCGCGCCAGTTGCTGCGCCAGCGCGGCGTTCCATTCACCGAGAAGCAGGTGACGACGACCGAAGACGGCGAGGCGCTGCAGCGCCTCACCGGCGGGCGCGATGCGCCGAGCCTCATGATCGGCGCGCAAACGCTGCGGGGGCTGTCGGCCGAGTTGTGGGCGTCGTACCTCGACTCTGCCGGCTATCCGGGTACATCGAAGTTGCCGCCCAACTACCGGTACGCAGCTGCCACGCCACTCGTTGCACGCCGCGAAACGGTCGCGCCGCCACGGCCTGCCGCGCCCGCGCAGACCGCGGCAACTGCCGAACCCGAGACATCCGCTACCGGTACGATCAAGTTCTGACCGCGCGTCGGCGCCGTCGGCACGACACGCCAGCGGTTTGTCGATACCGGGCACCGCGCCCAACTCCCGGAACATCGGCGCCGCAGCATTCGCGGCTTGCGGCGCCGGTCGAACAACGACGGCAGGCGCCGCAAGCGGTCCGTTATCAGCGCCGGCAACGCCAGCGCCCACCGCAGTGGCCGACTCGCCACTGGCCGCTCACGTCACACGCTTTCGGGCTCGCCGGCCTCGGCATCGGCGGCCGGCAGCAAAGCCTGCGTGCGCTCGTCGCCGAGGCCCTGCACGGCGCTCAGCTTGCGGGTCATCACGCGGGTACGCACCTGGGCCGAATCGATGCTGCTGCTGGCCTCGTCGAGCTTTTTCTTGGTGCGAGCCAGCACGTCGCCGAACTTGCCGAATTCCGTCTTGACGGCCCCCAGCACTTCCCACACCTCCGCACTGCGTTTTTCCAGCGCCAGCGTGCGAAAGCCCATCTGCAGGCTGCTCAGCGTGGCCAGCAGCGTGGTCGGCCCGGCCAGCGTGACCCGGTATTCGCGCTGCAGCGCCTCCATCAGTCCGGGGCGGCGCAGCGCCTCGGCGTACAGGCCCTCGGTCGGCACGAACAAGATCGCGAACTCGGTGGTGTGCGGCGGCGACACGTACTTGTCGCGGATCGTGCGCGCCTCGGCACGCAGGCGCAGCTCGATCGCCTTGCCTGCGGCCTCTGCGCCGGGCGCGTCGGCGCGCTCCTGCGCGTCGAGCAAACGCTCGTAGTCCTCGCGCGGAAACTTGGCGTCGATCGGCAACCACAGCGGCAGGCCGTCGTCGCGCCGCCCCGGCAGGCGGATGGCGAACTCGACCCGCGCGCCGCTGCCCGGCACGGTCTCGACGTTGGTGCCGTACTGCTGCGGCGTGAACACCTGTTCCAGCAGCCCGGCCAGTTGCACCTCGCCGAACACGCCGCGCGACTTCACGTTGGTCAGCACCCGGTTCAGCGAACCGACGTCGCGCGCCAACAGTTGCATCTCGCCCAGGCCGCGGTGCACCTGCTCGAGCCGTTCGGCCACCTGCTTGAAGCTCTCGCCCAGACGCTGCTCGAGCGTGGCATGCAGCTTCTCGTCGACGGTGGCGCGCATCTGTTCGAGCTTGAGTTCGTTGCCCTGTTGCAGCGCCGTCAGGCGAGCCTCGACGGCGCTGCGCACCTCGCCCAGGCGCCGCTCGTTGGTGTCGGACAACAGCCGCAGCTGCTCGCCCTGCGCATCACCGAAACGCTGCAGCGACTGTGCGCTGGCTTCGGCCTGGCGGCGCAACGCAACATCTTGCGCGTCGCGCGCTGCCTGGCTCTGCTGCGCCAGGGTCGTGGTGGCAGTCTGCAGCGACTGCGCCACCATCTGCTGCAGCATGCCGAGCTGCGCGCGCAGCGTGTCGATCTGCTCGTTCTGGGTGCGCGCCACGTCGCCCGACTGCGCGAGCAACGTCTGCTGGAACAGCGTGAGCGTGGCCGCCTGTTCCTGGCGCGAGCCGCGCGCCGCGTCCTGCACCTCGGCGCGCAGCACGCGCTCGAGCTGCTCGCTGCCGGCGCGGGCGGACAGCTGCAGTGTCTGCGCCAGCACGTGGCCCGCCGAAGGATGGGTGCGGCGCGCGATCAACCACAGACAGATCGTCACCAAAAATACCAGCAGCACCGACAGCGCGAGCAGCGCCAACGTCAACCCATCGTTCATCAGCGGATTGTCTCAGCAGGCGGTTTCGACTAGCCTTCCCGGCGACCATCAAACTTCGAACTCATCCAGGAAAACTCCATGAAAACAACCGTCCGTCAAGGTTTGAAGATCAGCGTGCTGTCGTGTGCCGCCGTGGCCGTGCTGGCCGCCTGCGCCGGCGTGGGTAGCGTCAAGAGCGGCACGAGCTTTTTCGTCACCAGCACCGGCCTCGGCAACGGTGCCAACCTCGGCGGCCTGGCCGGTGCCGACAAGCACTGCCAGATGCTGGCCACCCAGGCCGGCGCCAGCGAGCGCACCTGGCGCGCTTACTTGAGCACGCAGGCCGCGGGGGGCAGCCCGGCCATCAACGCGCGCGACCGCATCGGCGCCGGGCCGTGGCTCAACGCCAAGGGCGTCGTGATCGCCAACTCGGTCGACGAGCTGCACTCGAACAACAAGCTCAACAAGCAGACCGCGTTGAACGAACGCGGCGAGCCGGTCAACGGCCGCGGCGACACGCCCAACGTGCACGACATCCTGACCGGTTCGCAGCCCGACGGCACCGGCATCGCCGGCAGCGTCGACAGCACCTGCCGCAACTGGACCAGCAGCAGCGAAGGCGCGGCAATGGTGGGCCACCACGACCGCATCGGCCTCGACGAGAGCGTGCCGGCGAAGTCGTGGAATTCGTCGCACCTGTCACGCGGCGGTTGCAGTCAGGACGCACTCAAATCCAGCGGCGGCGGCGGGTTGCTGTATTGCTTCGCGGCGAAATGACCTGTTTCGGTGATGACTTCCGACCGCGCAGCGCGGCGGCCCGAACGGTGGACTGGCGGCATCGCACCGGCAGTCGTCAGGGTGAGCCCTCACGGTGACTGAAAAGGGTCGGGTGCCGGTCCAGTCAGGCGCCGGCACGCTGGCCGAGTCCGTCACGGCGATCGAACTGGGCCGGGTGCTGTGCCTGGCCGGTCCCACCGCATCGGGCAAGTCGGCGGCGGCGCTGGCCATCGCGCAGGCGCTGGCGGGCCGCACCGCGGTCGAGATCGTCAGCGTCGACTCGGCGCTGGTGTACCGCGGCATGGACATCGGCACGGCCAAGCCCAGCGCGAGTGAACGGGCCGCCGTGCCGCATCACCTGATCGATCTGATCGATCCGTCGGAGTCGTACTCGGCCGCGCGCTTCGTGCACGACGCGCGTCGTGCCATTGCCGCCATCCACGCCCGCGGCGCGCTGGCGCTGCTGGTCGGCGGCACGATGCTGTACTTCAAGGCGTTGTTCGAAGGCCTCGACGCGATGCCGGCGGCCGACCCGAAGGTGCGCGCTGCGCTCGATGCACAGGCCGCCGCCGAGGGCTGGGCCGCGATGCACGCCGAGCTCGCACGCGTCGACCCGGTCAGCGCGGCACGCCTGCCACCGGGCGATACGCAACGCATCCAGCGCGCGCTCGAGGTCTACCGGGTCAGCGGAAGACCGTTGTCGTCGTTTCACAGCGTCAAGCCCGTCGGGCAGCCGCTGCCACCGCTGATCTCGCTGGAGCCGCAGGACCGGGCCTGGCTGCACCGCCGCATCGACGAGCGCTTTCGTCAGATGCTGCAGTCCGGTCTGGTGGCAGAAGTGAAGTCGCTGCGTGCGCGCGGCGACCTGCAGGTTTCGATGCCCTCGATGCGCTGCGTCGGGTACAGGCAAACGTGGCAGATGCTGGATGCTGGCGGGCTCGGTGCGTTCGGGCTCGATGGCAGCGGGCTCGATGCCCGCGCGCTCGATGCAGGGGCGACCAGCGCGCGCGCGCTCCATCCCGGAGCATCCGATGTCGGCCGCATTTCAGCCGCCGATCTGGCCACGCTGACCGAGCGCGCCACCGCCGCCACGCGCCAGTTGGCCAAGCGTCAGCTGACCTGGTTGCGCGGCATGCCGCAGCGCCACACCGTGGCGTGCGACCCACTGACCGCGCTGTCGGGCGTGGTCGAGTGCGCACTGCGTCACACGATCAGCTGACACGTCGGCGCGCCCCCCCGTTCGCGCGTGGCGGCGCCTGCTTTCACTGCTTAATCTCGTGCATCGGTTGGGGTAACTCGGGGCGCTGCCCCGCCCCGTCCGGCTCGAAAGCGCAGCATGTACCGAAATCTTCTGACCATCCTGACTTTGTCGCTGGCGGCCGCCGTGACCCACGCCGCGCCCGTGAGCGGTGTCGCCGACCGCCCGGACCCGGTGCAGCCCGCCCCTGCCGCCACCCCCGATGTCACCATGCAAGGGCTTTTCGTGGTGGATTTGTCCGAAAAGGATTCGACAAAGTCCTCGCCCCGGCAAGCAGCCAACCAACCGACGAGCAAGGCTGTCGAACAGTCGACAAGTCAAGAACAAAGGTCGGCGGACCTCAAAACCAAGCGAGATGACCGCCTCGAAGCGGCCGCCGTCAATCAGGTGCCCGAACCTTCCAGCCTGGCGCTGATGTTCGCTGCGCTGGTCGCCATGGGCGTTGTGAGCCGGCGATTGCAGCGCCGCTGATCGCGGCGGCATTGATCTGGCGAGGCGTGCGGGAAGCAGCGGGTCTGGCCGCTTGAGTGATGCCGGGATGGTGGGCGGCGCAGCCCAGGTGGGCTGCAGCGACGGCAGGTAAGGCCACCACGGCCGACTTCCTGCAAGGGCTTGAAGGCACATGGTTCAATCTGGACTCTGTACTCCACCCGCATGCTGAAACTCCGCAATCTCTCAAAACGCTACGGCACGTCGCCCGTTTATCAGCACGTGAATTTGGACGTCGCTGTCGGCGAGTTCGTCGCCATCGTCGGTGAGTCGGGCATCGGCAAGTCCACGCTGCTGAACAGCATCGCCGGGCTCGATTCACTCGACAGCGGCACGGTGCACCTGGGCGACCTCGAGATGAGCGCGCTCGATGAGCCGGGGCAAGCGCTGCTGCGGCGCCACTCTCTCGGCTTCATCTTCCAGGCCTTCCACGTGTTGCCGCACCTGAGCGTGGCCCACAACGTGGCTTTGCCGCTGCTGCTGCAGGGCCGGCCCGACCCGGCTCGGGTGGACGAGGTGCTGGCGGCGGTCGGCCTCGACGGCCTGGGCCCGCGCATGCCGCAGACGCTGTCGGGCGGGCAGTTGCAACGGGTGGCGATCGCGCGCGCGCTGGTGCATGCGCCGCGCCTGATCCTGGCCGACGAGCCGACCGGCAATCTCGACCCGGCCACCGCGGAACGCGTGATGGACACGCTGTGCGCCCAGGTGCGCGAGCAAGGTGCGGCCTGCGTGCTGGTGACGCATTCGCGCATCGCCGCGGCGCGCGCCGACCGCGTGCTGGTGCTCACCGCCGACGGCCTGACGGCAGGCTGAAAATCCCGTGCTGACCTTGCTGCGGCATGTGTCGCTGCCCGAACTGCGCCACCACGGCTGGCGCCAGCTGACGGCACTGCTGGCCGTGATGCTGGGCGTTGCGCTGGCGTTTTCGGTGCACCTGATCAACGAGTCGGCGCTCGGCGAGTTCAGCGCTGCGGTGCGGCAGGTCAACGGCCAGCCCGATTTCGAACTGCGCGGCCAGCGCGGTGGCTTCGACGAACAGGTGTATGCCCGCGTCGCCGCGCACCCGCTGGTCGCGCAGGCCAGCCCGGTGATCGAAATCGAGACGAACGGGCTGGCTGCAGACGGCCAGCGCGTGGCGGTGCGGCTGATCGGGCTGGACGCGCTGGTGGCAGCGTCGCTGTCGCCCGGCTTGATGCCACGCCCGGCCGAGGGCGCCGACCGCCTGTCGGTGATCGACCCCGGCGCGGTGTTTCTCAACGCCGCGGCGCAGCAGCGCTTCGGCCGCAGCGGCCCCTTGCAATTGCAGAGCGGCCTGCCGCCGGTGCCGTTGCGCATCGAGGGCAGCGTGGCCGCCGAGGGCGCCCCGCTGGTGGTGATGGACATCGCCGGCGTGCAGGCGAGCTTCGGCTGGCTCGGGCGCATCAGCCGCATCGACGTGCGGCTGCGCCCCGGCGCCGACCGCGACCTCGTGCTGCGCGAACTGGCGCTGCCGGCCGGCTTGCGGGCGGCAGCACCCGACGAATCGGCGGTGCGCATCTCCAACCTGTCGCGCGCTTACCGCGTCAACCTGACGGTGCTGGCGCTGGTGGCGCTGTTCACCGGCGCGTTCCTGGTGTTTTCGATCCTGTCGCTGTCGGTGGCGCAGCGCCTGCCGCAACTCGCTCTGCTGGGCGTGCTGGGGCTGACCGCGCGCCAGCGGCTCACGCTGGTGCTGACCGAATCGGCCCTGCTCGGCGTGGCCGGCAGCGTGCTCGGTCTGGCGCTGGGCACCGCACTGGCGGCGCTGGCGCTGCGCCTGCTGGCGGGCGACATGGGCGGCGGCTACTTTCCGGGCGTCACGCCGACGCTGCACTTCAGCGTCGCAGCGGCGGTCGTGTACGGGCTGCTGGGCGTGGTTGCGGCACTGGCGGGCGGCTGGTTGCCGGCGCGCGCGGCGCAGCGCATCGCCCCGGCGCAGGCGTTGAAAGGACTGGGCGACGCGGCACCGCCGCCGAGCGCACGCTGGTGGGGGCCGCTGCTGCTGGCGGTGGGCGCGCTGCTGACTCAGGCACCCGCCATCGCCGGCATGCCGCTCGCGGCCTATGTGGCGGTCGCGCTGCTGCTGCTGGGTGGCATCGCCTGCGTGCCTGCCGGCGTCGATCTGCTGCTGCGCGGGCTGCGGCCGCCCAATAATCCGCTGGCGCTGCTGGCGGTAGAACGCGCCCGCCACCAGCGCCACAGCGCGACGATCGCGGTGGCCGGCGTGGTGGCCAGCCTGAGCCTGTCGGTGGCGCTGACGGTGATGGTGGCGAGCTTTCGCGATTCGGTGACGCAGTGGCTCGACACCGTCCTGCCGGCCGATCTTTATGCGCGCAGCGGTGGCGCTGGCACCGACGCGGCGGGGCTGCCGCCGGCGCTGATCTCGCAAGTGCGCACCGTGCCGGGCGTGGCGCGGGTCGAGGGCCAACGCGTCGTGTCGGTGCTGATCGACCCGACCCGCCCTGCGGTGGCGATCATCTCCAAACCGATGACCGACCCGGCCCGGCGCCTGCCGCTGGTGGGCGAGTTGTACGACGCCCGGCCCGGATTGACCTCGGCCTATGTCAGCGAGGCGATGGTGAGCGTCTACGGCGCAGCGCCCGGCACCCGCTTCACGCTGCCGCTGCCGAACGGCGCGTCGGAAGCCGTCTGGGTGCGCGGCGTCTGGCGCGACTATGCGCGGCAGCACGGCGCGGTGATGCTCGACAACGCAGACTTCGAACGGCTGACCGGCGACACCCGCGTCAACGACCTGGCGATGTGGCTGCAGCCCGGCGCCGACGCGGCCGCGGTGCAGGCCCGCGTTACAGCGCTGGCGGGCGACCCGAAACTGCTGGAGTTTGCGTCGCCCGGCGAGATTCGCAGCCTGTCGCTGCGCATTTTCGACCGCAGCTTCGCGGTCACCTACTGGCTGCAGGCGGTGGCGATCGGCATCGGCCTGTTCGGCATCGCCGCGAGCTTTTCGGCGCAGGTGCTGGCGCGCCGGCGCGAATTCGGCCTGCTGGCGCACCTCGGCCTGACGCGCCGGCAGATCCTGACGGTGGTGGCTGCCGAGGGCGCCGTGTGGACGGCGGCCGGCACGCTGGTCGGCCTGCTGCTCGGGCTGCTGGTCAGCGTGGTGCTGGTGAAAGTGGTCAATCCGCAGAGCTTTCACTGGACGATGGATCTGGCGCTGCCGGCAGGCCGTCTGCTGCTGTTGTGCAGCGCGATGTTGCTGGCCGGCACGGTGACCGCCTGGCTGGCCGGCCAGCGCGCCGCCAGCCGCAGCGCCAGGT